>Ga0208492_1000375_pt1 | contig 39743 bp, 32 predicted proteins | sample Subbioar_CSW14AB_FD_184820 | JGI IMG/M metagenome (GOLD analysis project Ga0208492, IMG submission 184820) | Serpentinite rock and fluid subsurface biosphere microbial communities from McLaughlin Reserve, California, USA - CR12Mar_CSW14AB (SPAdes) | ecosystem: Environmental > Terrestrial > Deep... | reverse complement strand
GGGACCAAACACTACGCGGCGGCCTACGCGATCTACCCCGCGTGGACCGAGGCGTGCCTGGCGGTCGGCTTCGCGATCCCCGAAACGGACGCCGAGACCGATGCTCGCGCCCTGCGCGATCGGCTCGTGCGCGACGCGCTCCCCGGCCTGACGGCCAAGGACGGCGCGGGCGCGCTCGCGCTCGAAGCGAGGAGTGACGTCGAAGACTGATCCGATTACCGTCGCGCTCCATGTCCGGTCGCGGCGTTCTTCTCGGCAGTCACATACCCCGGTCCCGCCTTCAGCGGATCCCGGGAATTGCCCTCGTCACGCTCCTCGCATCGGCCTGCTCGGGCGCCCCGAAGGCGCCGCCGTGCACCGACTGCACCCCGTGGTCGCCAGCGCCGATTCCCCGGCCGTCCGCCCCGAGCGCGTCCGCGTCGGCGTCCACGAGCGCGGCCGCGGTCTCCGAGAGCCCCCCGGCGCTCTACACGATCGAGCAGCTGCTGAAGATCCGACGCAGCAACGCGCCGCGTGCGCTCGACGACAAGGAGTTCGTCTATCTGTACGACGCGCCCGGGACCGGCCAGGTGTACCGCGGAGGCGCCGAGACCAAGCAGCTCACGTCGTATCCCGATCGGGTGTCGTCGCTGCGCGTGGCGCCGGGCGGCAAGACCGTGGTGTTCCTCAAGGACCAGGGGGGCGACGAGAACGACCAGCTCTATCGGCTCGACCTCGGCGGCGGCGAGCCCGTCACGCTCACCAGCGCGCCCAAGGTCAAGCACACGCTCCCGTCGTTCGACCCTGCGGCCAAGCGCATCGCGTACACGTCCAATGCTCGCAACGGCAAGGATATGGATCTCTACGTCGTCGGGTGGGGAGGGGGACAGGCCTTGGACGCGCCCAAGCCGCTCGTCGAGCTCACGGGCAGCTTCTCGGTCACCGATTTCCAGGGTGATCGCCTCCTCGTCACCGAGGCGCGCTCCAACGTCGATCAGGACGTGTGGGTCGTCGACGCGAAGACCAAGGCCAAGAAGCTCCTCACCAAGCACACGGGCGACGAGCGCTACGAGGGCGCGCGCCTCTCGCGCGACGGCAAGGTGGTCTACGTGCTCACCGACGCGGGGCGGGAGTTCATGAGCCTCGTCGCGATCGACGTCGCGACCGCCAAGCGCACCGACGTGCTGGTCGAGGACCACGACCTGGCCGGGTTGGCCATGCCGCGGTGGGGAGCGGCGGCGAAGAAGGGCGATCCCGAGGACGTCGCCCTGATCGGAGTCAACGTCGACGGCGTCGAGCACCTCGCGGTGCTCACGCTCGACAAAGCACGGAAGGTCCAGAAGCGCGTCGACCCGAAGCTCTCGGGCGTGATCCACACGATGGACCTAGCGCCCTCGGGCAAGGTGGCGTTCGTGTCGGTCGAGGGCTCGACCCACCCGACCGAGGTCTATCGGCTCGATCTGGCGACCGGCGACAGCACCCGCGTCACCGAGAGCGATCACGCGGGGGTCGACGAGAGCAAGCTGATCGACGCCAAGCTCGCGCAGTTCACCACCTTCGACGGCCGCAAGATCTCGTACTTCACCTGGGCACCAGAGGGCGCGACGCACATGCCTGCGGTCGTCGAGCTGCACGGCGGCCCCGAGGCGCAGGCGCAGCCGTGGTTCTCCGGCGTGCGGCAGTACCTCGCGCTCGCGGGGTACATGGTCGTCGCGCCGAACGTGCGCGGCTCGCTCGGCTACGGCAAGTCGTTCGCGCACCTCGACGACAAGGACAAGCGCGAGGACTCGGTCCGCGATCTCGCCGAGCTCGGCAAGACGCTCTCGCTCCGTCCGGATGTCGACCCGAAGCGCATCGCCCTCTACGGCGGCTCGTACGGCGGCTACATGGTCCTCGCGGGCCTCACGCTCTACCCGGACCTGTGGGCGGCGGGCGTCGACGTGGTCGGCATCGCCAACTTCAAGACGTTCCTCGAGCAGACCGCGCCCTACCGGCGGGCGCTGCGCGAGGCGGAGTACGGCTCGCTCGACAAGGACGCCGCGCTCCTCGACAAGATCAGCCCCATCCACAAGGTCGACAAGATCAAGGCGCCGCTGATGGTCATCCACGGCACCAACGATCCGCGCGTTCCGGTCGGCGAGGCGAAGCAGATCGCCTCCGCGCTCGAGAAGCGCGGCGTCCCGGTGCAGCTGATGGTCTTCGAAGACGAAGGGCACGGCATCTCCAAGCTGAAGAACCGCTTGAAGGCCTACCCGGCGGTGGTCACGTTCCTCGACACGTTCGTGAAGAAGCACGCGCCCGCCGCCAAGTGATCAGTCAGGCAGGCCGCCTGCGTCGACGCCCTCGCAGTAGCGCGCGCCGATCACCTTGTCTCGCTCGGCCGCCGTGCAGGCACGCCAGCCTTCGAGACTGCACCCGCTGCTGAAGCGGAACGCCTTGCCGTCGCTGAGGCGGACGAAGCAGCTGATCGCGGCGGTGCACCCCACGGTCACAGGGAGGCAGCCCACGATCCCGCTACCGACGTTCACGCAGTCGCGCGCAGCGTTGTATTCGGCGGCGATCATGCCGGCGCAGCCCACCGGGCAGAACGACGCAACGCCGGGACACGACGGGGGCGGAGGCGTGTCGAGGCACGAGTCTGCAGGCACGTTCCACTTGGGGCAGCCGTGTGCGTCGATCGCCTTGGTCCATCCGACGGGTTTCGCGTCGCAGAGGCTCAGGCAGTTGCCGTCCTCCTGGGTTCCGACGACGGTGCATCCGCACGACGGCGTGCCGAGCGCGCAACACTTTGCGAGGGTCTCGGGGGCGTCCGGCGGCGCGTCGGGTTGGGCCTCGATCTTCCCCGAGTCGACGGACCCGGCATCGACCTGACCTCCACACGCCACGAGCACGAACGCGAGGAAGGCGAATCCGCGGGACATGCTCGACGGAGGAGCACATGGCGTGCCCAGGTCGAAAGAACCGGAATTCTCGAACGACACGCGACGGCGTCGTCGTGCGTGGCACACGCTGTCTCAGCGAACCACGATCGTCGCGATGCCCGCCGTCGGCCGGACGCCGAGGGGGTTCGTGGCCATGCCGTCGGCGCAGCTCAGTTGCAGCGTGTAGGTCATGTTCAGCGAGTACGTGCCGGCGGTGCTCGGGGCCTTCACGCTGATGCTGCCGGTGCCGCTCGCACCGGGCCAGACGTTCGGCGACCCGTGGTAGACGCAGCCCGCGCTGGTGGTGCCGATGCCGTAGACCAGCTGCAGGCCGCACGCAGGGCACCCCGAGGAGGTCCACGCGGTGAAGCTCGTGCTGCCGGTGACCGTCGCGCCCGGAGAGACGACGATCACCGGCCCTTTGCCGCCGAGGTTCGTCTTCTCGAGGAGGAATCCGTAGCTGCTCTGACCGCTCGTGAGGATGTTCGCGGTGAAGCTGTGGACCGTGGGCTCTTTGGCGCCGTTGTCGGCGTACCACTTGATCACGGTGCCCGAGGTGGCGACGAACAGATCGGCGGGGCTCGCCTTGCTCGCCGAAGTGGGGCCGGGGGCGGAGCCGTCGAGCGTGTAGCGAATGGTCGCGGGTGCCTCGCTGCCGATGGTCCACGTGATGCCGCGTGCCCAGGCGGTGCCGAACGCGTAATCACTCGGCGAGAGGTAGCTCTTGGTCGGCGCGATGCAGGTGCCTGCGACACAGGTCTCGCCCGCGCCGCAGCTGCCGGTGCTGCACTTGCCGCCGCACCCGTCCGAGCCGCCGCACGTGGTGCACTTGGGGGTGCAGCCCGTGTCCTCGGGCGGGAAGATCACGTCGCCCGCGGTGGCGGTGTCGTCGATCGTGCTCGTGTCCTCGAGCGCCGTGTCGGGCTCGCTCGTCTCGTCGGTCGCATCGTCGCCGGTCTCGTCACCCGTCTCGTCGACGTCGTCGTCGGGGAGGCCGATCGCGTCGCGCTTGGTCGTGGTGCCGTCGTCGTTGGCGCCGCCAATCGCGCAGCCGGTCGCCGCGAGAGCCACGAGCACGAGCACCATCGGCCGGAGTGCAGGTAGCACGCCGGCACTCGCTCCCTCCGAGTCGATCGCGCGCCGAACCACGCAAGCAGTGTAGCAGTCCCGATGCACCCGGCGAGAGTCACACGCGCGTGACGATTCCCCGAGGAACGTCGAAGAACGAGAGCTCACCACGGAGTCACGGAGGCACGGAGATGAGCCGAGACGAGATTGGGGTTCTGCCGCTCGAGGCTTGGTCGTCCCTCGCGAGCCCTCAGACTTCTCAATGGCCCGAATCGGCGGAGGCGAGTGCCTGTGGCGTGACGTCGTTGCCCTAATCGGCAGACCTTCTCGACCTCCGTGCCTCCGTGACTCCGTGGTGAATTTCTCTCACTCTCTCAGTGCGCTGCCACCGCGTGGCGCTTGGGTTTGGCGTTCCACACGCGGAGAGCCAGCATGAAGCCGACGATCGTCGCCGGAAGGATGACGATGGGCCACGCCTTCCAGTTCGCGGCGATCTTGGCGGCTCCGTGCTCGGGGAGGACCTTGCCGAGGATGAACGAGACAGTGCCGGTGCCGAGGTACACCAGCCCGTCGATGATCCCGACCGCGACGCCGACGTTCTTCTTGCCGCCGAAGTCCATGCTCGCGGTGCCCGAGAGCATGCCGTGCACGCCGATCACGCAGAGGCTCATCACCACGACCACCCAGCCGATCGCAGGGGTGGTGAGGGTCGCGATCATCGCGGCGGCACCGCCGATGAGGGCGCCGTAGAGCACCGCCGAGACCGGACCGCGGCGCGATTCGAACATGCGATCGCTGATCATGCCCGCGACCATGCCGCCGGTGATCCCGGCGACGCAGTTGAGCATGCCCCAGTGTTTGTAGACGTAGACGCTGGTCGCGGTCTGTTTGGCGAAGATGGGGAAGAACTGCATCACCGCGTTGCGGATGTAGCCGCTGCAGAACTCGACGAGCGCGATGGTGACGATGACCGGATCGCGGAGCATCCGCTTGGCGACCTCGGCCACCGGAAGCCGGGGACCGTCGTCGCCGCTCGACGCGTCGGCGGTGTCGAAGTCGGCGAGACCCGCCTCGCCGGGGGTGTCGCGCACCATGACGTAATCGAGGAAGAAGAAGACGAGCAGCACCGTGGCGGGGACGAAGAACACCCAGTGGACGGGGGCGTGCTCGACGATCATCCGGCCCCAGTCGAACGCGAAATAGATTCCGAGCGAGATGAGGATGCCGAAGATTCCCCCGAACGTGCCGCGCTCGCGGAGGTGGAACCACGCGGCGTTGACCTTCACGATCGACACCGCGCCGAACGACTGGAAGTACATGTTCATCGCGTAGAGCACCGTGTACGCGCTCACCAGCGGCAGAGCGCCGGTCTTGAGCACGAGGCCCATCGCGATGTTGCAGCACGCCACTCCCACGGCCGACACCAGGATGGTCACCCGGCCGCCGTAGCGATCGGTGAGGGGGCCGTTGAGCAGGAACGACACGCCGTAGACGATCGTGCCGATGCCGAAGATGTGGCCGAAGTCGTCGGTGCTGATGCGGGTGCCGAGCGCGTTCTTGGCGACGGTCAGGTTGTAGCGCCCCATGTAGAGGAACGCGTAGGTCAGCCCGACGAAGAACCAGTTGTAGAACCGGCGCTTGCGGAACTCGGGGGTGTGCCCGATGTCCACGTGCGGCACGCGCCGCACCAGGAAGACCACGACGAACAAGAGCGCGACGATCGGCAGCAGCTCTTGCGCCCAGGGGGGGAGGAAGCTCATCGGCCGCGGGAGGATACCTCGGCCCGAGGGCGTTTCGTGCGCCAGATCAGCCGGAGCACTTCAGGAGACGGTCGGTTTCGAAGGTCCGGTCCGGCAATGTGACACGCGTGTTACGGCCGCCGAGGAACTCGATGGTGATGGTCCGGCCGCCCCCGCCGTCGAAGCTGACCTTGCCGCCCGGCTCGGGGCAGGCAGTGCTGGGGCCGCAGCGCCGGTACGCCGTGACCGTGGTGCTGACGCTTCGGGCGGGGAAGGTGGTGATGGAGCGCCCGTCGAGCGTCGTGCAGGTCTCGGCATCGGCCGTGGGCGCGGTTCGGATCGACGTGAAGGCCGGCTCGTGGGTGAGCGTGAAGCTCGGGCCGGTCGCGGTGTAGGTTCCGTTCCAGTCCACACGCTTGCCGGTGGCAAGGAACTGCACCTTCGCGTCGACGGTCAGGCTCAGGTCGATCGTGATCGGCGAAAGGTCCTTGTTGAAGGTCTCGAGCGAGAAGGGCTTCTTCGAGACGACCTTGATCGTCGCGCTGCCCGCGCTCGGACCGGGTGAGTACGTAGCCTCGAGCGCCCCGTTCACCTTGCTGTAGCCGAGCTTGTAGCCGCAGTTGGTGAACGTGAAGGTGACCACGTTCGCCGCGCGCGTGGTGGTCACGCACTCCTTCGGCGTGAACGCGAGCCGACCGAACTCACCCACGGCGGCCGCTCCATCCGGAGTGTCGACCTGTTTCGGCTCGGTGAGCGCGAGGTGCGGGACCGACATCAAGGCGGAAGCGATCTCGCTCGCCTTCCGCGACTCGTCGCCGTCGTCGTAGAGCGCCTGCTCGGTCTGACTCAGTCCGGGGTTGCCGACGCCGGTGCTGTCCTGCGCCTTTCCGGCGCAGCCCGCAACGAGGAACAAAGGAATCAGCAACCGAAGAAACGCGCTCATTTCTCATCCTCCTCACCCGGCACGGCCGAGAGGGGAAACCACTGCACGTTCAGCTGATACACGACCGTGCCCTTGGTGTCCGCGTCGCAGATCTGGGTGATCTCCTCGCGGAAGCGGTGGATGCGATCCTTGACGATCGCTGCCGTGTCGGGGCTCACACACACGGTCAACGCGGCGAGATCGCGGTGCTGCGGCTTGATCGACTCGATGCTGGCGCTGGCGCGCTCGAGCATCTGGCGATGGAAGTTGGTGACCGCGAGCGACCGCACCGTCTGGTGGTCGGTGGTGAGCGTCGGCTCGCCGCGCACGACCTTCCCAGTGGCTTCGTCTCGTACGAGCAGGCCGAGCGACAACAGCAGGTTGAGCGCCGCCTGTGCGTCGGACGCGGGGATCTTCGGACGCAGGTGCGCCGCGATCCACTTCGCGTTCTCCTGGAAATCCGGGCGTGCGGCGAGCTCCCGGATGGCCGGGTAGTACCAGTGCGACAGGTACGTGAAGAGATCGCCGTCGATCCGCTTGGCGCTCCTGAACCTGCGCGAGGCGGAGATGCGCTCGAACGCGCGGTTCTTCTCGGCGACCGTGTCGGCCTGGTTGAACGTGACCAGATCGGCGAAGAACGAGGCGGCCTCGCCGGTGAGCCCGATCGCGTGGACGAACTTGGGCACCGTCTCGGGCCCGAGGTTCCGCTCGCCGTCCATCACGAGCTTGAGGAAGTTCGGCGACTTGAGGCCCGCGAGCCGCGAGAAGAACCGATGGGAGAACGCCGGACGACGGGCCTTCTCGGCCGAGTAGTGGGCGCGGAGGAATGCGCGGTAGTCGAGGAACTCGAAGACGTTCACGCTCGGCGCGGCGCGGGGGACCCCCTTCGACTCCTTGGCGGCGCTCATGACACTCCAGGTGTACGTCCCCGTCGGTCTCATGGCCAGGGCCCGAGCGGAGTCTTCGTATGCGGCTGGTATACGGCTGAAGGGCCGGGGGGCGAGGAATCCCAGCCGGTCTGGGGCGGTGACCGGTCTGCGCCCGGTATTCCGGTAAACAGCCCGACGGCGGGTACGCTGGGCGGACATGCGCGCTCCTTCCTTCGCCCTCGCCGCGCTCGCCGCGCTCGCCGCCGGGACGACCCTCCATGCGTGCTCCGGCAAGGACGACCCGATCACGCCGGCGAACGAGACCCCCGATGCCGCGGCCGACGCCGAGAGCGGTCCGCCGCCTGCGCCCGCGTGTCTCGTTTCGCCCACGCCCACCCCGTTCCCCTCGGGGGCTTGCGACGCGCCCAAGCCCGCCGCACCCGACGCCTTCGACGAGGCGCTCGCGAAGGTCGGTCTCGATCGATGCACGTTCGGCCACGACGCGAAGCTCGTTCCGCAGAGCGGATGGGACCTGAAGGACAAACGTCGTTTGCCCGACTACGAGCCGCTCCTGCTCCGGCCGCTGCGTCTGCCCGGCTACGGACGCGAGACCGCGAAGTGGCTCGACGAGGCCGTCGCTTCCGAGCACCCCGTGTCGCGCGCGCTGGTCGCGGCTTCGCTCCGCCGTGGCGCACCGATCACCGCGTGTCCCGATGGCACCTGGTTCGTGGTCGACGACAAGGACGAGGCGCCGCTTTCGACCGCGATCATCGCCGCCTCCGAGCCTCATGGGGGAATCGATGGAGACGCCGTGAAGGCGAGCGTCGCCACCATTCCGCTCGATTTGCAGCGCGCCCTCGCGCCGATCGTCCGTGCGCTCGGACATGCCGCGACCGAAGTCGTCGCCGCGCGCGGGACGACCGATCCGAAGTTTCTCAACCGCTTCGAGACGCTCCCGAGCTGGATCATCGGTTCGCGCACGATGAGGCTCGACGAGCCGTACCTCGCCGCGCTCGACGCGGTGGACGTGAAGCGGATGACGACCGCCGCGGTGCATCTCGCGACCGCGATCGAGCTCGGCAAGCTCGAACGGTTCGCCGGCCGGGAGCTCGCGGCCGTCGAGATCGACACGCCGTTCGGCGCGCTCGTCGTCCACGGTTCGGGGAAGGATCAGTACCTCCCGGGAAGCAAGGCGGAGAAGGCTGCGCTCCTGCTCGATCTCGGCGGCGATGACGTCTACCGGGTGCCCACGGCCGCCGCGACGTTGGCGCGACCGGTGTCGGTGAGCATCGACCTCGGGGGCAAGGATCTCTACGGGTACGTCGAGAAGGCCACCGCGGACGATCCGGTCGGCAGTCGCCTGCCGAGCGATGGCACCGGACGCAGCGGCGGCCGCACCAACTCGCGCGTCGGTCGACAGGGCTCGGGACACCTCGGGATCGGGCTCTCGTTCGATCTCGGCGCCGACGGTGACGAGTATCGCTCGCTCGCGATCTCGCAAGGCGTCGGGGTGCTCGGCGTCGGCGTGCTGTTCGATGCTGGCGGAAACGACAAGTACAAGAGCGAGACCCTCGCCCAGGGCGCAGCGGGTTTCGGTCTCGGCCTCTTGCTCGATCGCGCGGGCGACGACGAGTACCTCGGGTACAACGAGCTGCAGGGCTTCGGGTTCACCCAGGGCGTCGGCGCGCTCGTCGATCTCGCGGGCAAGGACAAGTACTTCGCCGATCCGGGAGACCCCGCCCTCGGCGGTGATCCGCTCTATGCCTCGGCGCAGCTGCCGGGCAAGGGCAACACCACGATGGGGCAGGGCTGCGGCTACGGGCGTCGCTGGGACACGGTGCCCGAAGAGGTCGGCTTCATCGGCGGGATGGGCATCCTCCGCGATGCGGCCGGCGACGACGCGTACACCGGCAGCGTCTTCGCGCAGGGGTGCGGCTTCCTCGGCTTCGGCGCGTTGCTCGAGGGTGGGGGCAACGACACGTACGAGGGGCTCTGGTACGTGCAGGGCGCGACGGCGCACATGGGGCTCGCGTTGTTCCACGAGGCTGGTGGCAACGACCGGTACGACCCCACCTTCCCGATCGCGGCGACCTCGATCGGCGTCGGCCACGACTTCTCGTCCACGGTGCACCTCGACGAGGGCGGTGACGACGCGTACCGCGGCCCGGGGCTCTCGCTCGGCACCGGTTACGCCAACGGGCTCGGCATCCTGCTCAACGTCGGCGGCAACGACTCGTTCAAGGCCACGGGCGAGTTCACGCTTGGTGGCGCCATGGCCGGCGAGGTGTTCAAGAGCCCTCGCGGCAAGCTCCCTACCTACGGTGCGTTCGTGAAGGCCGGCGGGAGCGCGAGCTACGCGATCGGCGGCGTCGACGTGCCCCGAAGCGGCGGCACCTGGTCCTACGCGCCGGAGAACGTCGCTGGCGACGCGGGGACCGACAGCGGCTTCGTCGAGGGGCCGGCCAAGAGCGTCGGCGTCGATCGCCCGAGCGGCAGCGCCTCGCTGCCTTGATCCGGCCGGGAGATCGCACCGAGAACGGGCGGATGAGGCTGCCCTGATCCGCGCGTCATGGTTCGGCTCGGGAGATCGCCTTTCTGACCGGGCGCCACGACGCAGGGGGGATGGTACGTTCGTTGCGGAGGGCTCGCCGCCATGCTTCGCCGAACGCTCACGCTCACCGTTGCCTCGTTCGCGCTCGCAGCTTCGGCGACAGTGCTCGCCCCGCGGGACGCTGCGGCGTGTGGCGGGTGTTTCCACGGTGAGCCGAGCACGCCCAAACCGGGAACGACCCAGAGCCCGTCGGTGGTGACCGATCACCGCATGGCGATCGCGCTTTCGCCGACGATGACCACGTTGTGGGACCAGATCGAATACGCCGGTGACCCCGAGGAATTCGCGTGGGTGCTCCCGGTCCGCGGCGCCGTGGTCGTCGGTCTCGGGAACGACGACTTCCTCACCGCGCTCGATTCGCAGACCCAGCTCGAGATCAACGCGCCTCGCCGCCGCTGCTCGACCCCCAGGAACAATGGGTGCGGCGGTTCGGGCACCGCAGGCTGTGGGTCGGCCGACGAGGCCACCGAGGACATCGACATCGGCTACCAGGAGGACGCGGGCATCTTCGTCACCGGCCGTTCGGTCGTCGGCCCCTACGCCACCGTGCAGGTCCACGGCTCCGACGAGGGCGCGATCGTCGGATGGCTCCGCGCCCACAAATACGCGGTGCCGAAGGACATCGAGCCCATCCTCGCCAAGTACGTGGACGAGGGGTTCGACTTCGTGGCCGTTCGACTGCGGCCGACCGCGGGCGTGCGCGCGATGGTTCCCATTCGGGTGAGCTGGAAGGGCGCGAGCGCCGCGCTTCCCCTCCGCATGGTGCGGGCCGGCGTCGGTGCGAAGGTCGGCCTCAAGCTGTTCGTGATCGGCGACGGCCGATGGAAGACCAAGAACTTCCCGACATTCTCCGTCGATCCGAGCGGGTTGAGCTGGGACTTCAACAACCAGCGCAGCGATTACGTCACCGTGCGTGACTCGATGGCCGGCGCGTTCGGCGGCCGCGCATTTGCGCTCGAATCGAGCCTCGACCTCCTGCGTTCGTCCCTTCCGTCGGTTCGCCCGATGCCGTTCCCCGAGGAGGACGCCGGCGAGCCGATGGTCGACTCGGGCGCCGACACCGCTGTCGCCGACAGTGCTGTTGCCGACACCGCCGTCGCCGACACGGCCGAGGCGGATGGCGGCGCCGCCGACGGTGACGTCGATGCGAGCGAGGACACCGCGATCGCGCTCGACACCGGCACCGACGCGCCGAGCGTCGTCGACGCCGCAACCGATACCGCGAAGCCGACCTACGACGCCGGCAAACCGCCTTCTGTCGATCCATATGCGAGCGACGTCGAGATCGCGTTCGGCACCTACGCGCAGCGGCGTGTGACCCGGCTGCGCGCGGATCTACCGGTGGCCTTCCTCGATCAGGATCTCGAGCTCGAGGCCGACGAGAACCAGGCCGTGCTGTCGCGGAAGATTCAGATCACGCGCGCGAGCACCGCGGTGGTCTGCCCCGGAGCGGCCTCGATCGCGCGCGCCGGGGAGGAAGACGACGGTGCACCCGTGCGCGTCGGCCTCGGCCTCGGCCTCGCCGCGATCGGTGCGATCCTCGCGCGGCGCGCGAGCCGTCGCGCCTGAAGAACTGTCGGAAAATCCCCCCGGACTGAAGTCCGGGGCACCGACAGCTGACCTCAAGTCCTTCGGACTCACCGAGTCGCTGGGCTGGCCCGAGGTTATCGCCGCAATCTGAATCTCGTGTCGCACGTGCGAAAAATCGTGCCGATCGGCGATCGCGGTTCGTCAACGAAGAACTGCACTTCCTCGCTCGAACCCCCCGCCAGCCCGGAGGGCTTCGTCTTGCAGTCGGTGCCCCGGACTTCAGTCCGGGGGCAATTCTTCGACGGCTCCTGAAGTCAACCGCGGAACGAGTCCTTGCCTGCGCGGCGCTCCGCGAACGTCGTGACGTCGGGGGCGCGGAGGAAGGGGTTGGTCGCCTTCTCCACGGCGATCGAAGCCGGCACGGTGGGCTCGCCGTGCGCGCGAAGCGCGGCGACCTCGGCGATGCGGGCCTGTATCGCGGCGTCGTCCGGGGCGAGGTGCTGGGCGAAGCGAAGGTTCGACGCGGTGTACTCGTGTCCGCAGGCGACGAGCACCTCGTCGCCGAGCGAGGCGATCTTGCGGAGCGAGTCGAACATCTGCGCCGGGGTGCCTTCGAAGAGTCGACCGCACCCTGCGAGGAACAGCGTGTCGCCGGTGAAGACCCAGCGAGCTCCTTGCGGAGGCGTGACCTCGTAGGCGACCGCGCCGAGGGTGTGCCCCGGCACGTGGTGCGCACGCACGGGCACGCTGCCGAGCGTGAACGTGTCGCCGTCGTCGAGCGGATGGGTCAGGCCCGGCAAGCGCCCCTGGTCGGAGCGATGCCCGTACACCACCAACCCCGGGTGCTTCACGACGAGCGCCTCGTTGCCGCCGACGTGATCGAAGTGGTGGTGGGTCGCGAGGATCGCGATCAACGGGAGGCCGACGCGAGCGAGCGCCTTCTCGATCGGCTCCGCCTCGCAAGCGTCGACCACTGCGCAGTGGCCGGCGACCTCATCGACCAGCAGGTACGCGTAGTTGTCGGACAGGCACGGCACGATCTCGACACGCATTCGAAGCTCTCCTGACATCGAGGACACGAAGAACGGATGCTCCCGCGCTCGGGTACGTCGCTGTCGTACAACCGTCGATTGGGGCGTGGCGAAAATTTCTCGCTACACTCTACGGCCATCGTACTCAGCCGTGGAGGTCTCCTCGTGAAACGTCGTCTTACCCTTCTCTTGTCGCTTCTCTCGACTGCCGTGGTGCTCAACGCCTGCGGAGCCGCCAAGGAGGCCTCGCCCGAGGACCTCGACGAGGAGGACACGGGTGAGGGCGGCGACGGCTCCAACGGCGACGCAGTCGACCCAGGCTTCGACGTGAGCACCGACACCAACGTGGGCGACGGCTTCGCCGAAGGCGGCGCGTGCGCGACGACCACCGCTGCGGCGATCAAGCCGCCGGTCGACGTCATCTTCGTCATCGATCAGTCGGGCTCGATGAGCGACGACATCGCCAACGTGAAGGCGAACATCAACAAGCTCTCCGACAACCTGAAGAAGACCGGCCTCGACTACCGCGTGGTGATGATCGCGGGGTACAACACCTCGTCGGTCGACGGCACCGGCGCCCCGCGGTCGACGTCGGCGACGTATCAGGTGTGCGTACCGCCTCCGCTCGGCGGCGCGTCGTGTGGGGCGCCGACGGCGAACTTCCGCGCGTCGAACGTCCACGTCGAGTCGTACGATGCGCTCAAGATCGTCGCGCAGAGCTTCGACCTCACCGGCGCAGACACCAGGTGGAAGGACTTCCTCCGGTCGGCGGCGACCAAGGTCGTCGTCCCGATCACCGACGACAACTCGAATTACTCGGGCACCAGCACCTACTACGGCATCTCCGCCGACGCCTTCGACACGCAGATGACGAGCAAGCCTGGCGGGCAGTTCGGCACCAAGTCCAAGCGCAACTACGTGGTCTACCCGATCATCGGGGCGCCGGCGCACCCGGCCGAGACCCCGAAGTGCGGAAGCAACGCGGTCAACGAAGGCCCCGAGTACATCAAGCTCGCGAAGCTCACCAAGGGCAAGTGGTTCCCCATCTGCCTCACCGACTTCGGCCCGGTGTTCACCGAGATGGCCAAGTCGATCGCCACGCGTGTCGCCTGCGAGCTCGGCATCCCCACGCCGCCCTCGGGCGAGAAGATCGACTACAACAAGGTCAACGTGACCTACAGCTCGAGCGGCGGCACGAGCGAGACGGTCAAGTACGACGACTCGACGACCTGCGAGGCCGGCGCCAACGGCTGGCAGTACAACGCCGACAAGACCAAGATCCTGCTCTGTGGCGACGCCTGCAAGAAGGTGCAGGCCGACCTCAGCGCCAAGGTCACCGTCGAATTCGGCTGCGCGACCGTCACGAAGTAGCGCGGACGGTCTCGGGGTGCGTCCCTGTCGTACAGGGGTCCGATTGCGGCGTGGCGAAATTTTTTCGCTAGACTCGAAGGCCTCGTCTCAGTCGTGGAGGTCTTCTCGTGAATCGTCGCCTTGCCCTTGTCTTGTCTCTTCTCTCGTCCGCCGTGGTCCTGAACGCGTGCGGCGCCGCGAAGGAAGCCTCGCCCACCGACCTCGACGAAGAGGACACGGGCGAGGGCGGCGACGGCTCCAGCGGCGACGCAGTCGAACCGGGCTTCGACGTGAGCACGGACACCAACGTGGGCGACGGCTTCGCCGAAGGTGGCGCGTGCGCCACGACGACCGCCGCGGCGATCAAGCCGCCGGTCGACGTCATCTTCGTCATCGATCAGTCGGGCTCGATGGGCGACGACATCGCCAACGTGAAGGCGAACATCAACAAGCTCTCGGACAACCTGAAGAAGACCGGCCTCGATTACCGGGTGGTCATGATCGCGGGGTACAACACCTCGTCGGTCAACAACTCCGGCGCTGCCTACTCGACCTCGGCGACCTATCAGGTGTGCGTACCCGCCCCGCTCGGCGGCGCGAGCTGTGGTGCGCCGGCGGCGAACTTCCGCGCCTCGAACGTCCACGTCGAGTCGTTCGACGCGCTCAAGGCCGTCGCGCTCAGCTACGACATGACGGGTGCCGACACCAGGTGGAAGGACTTCCTCCGCTCGACGGCGACGAAGGTGATCATCCCGATCACCGACGACAACTCGAACTACTCGGGCACGACCTGGTCCTACGGACTCTCGGCCACCGACTTCGACAACCAGATGCTGAGCAAGTCGGGGGCGCCGTTCGGCACCAAGAGCAAGCGCAACTACGTGGTCTACCCGATCATCGGCGCGCCCGCGTACCCGACCGAGAGCCCGAAGTGCGGCACCAACGCCGTCAACACGGGGACCGAGTACATCGCCCTGGCGAAGCTCACCAAGGGCAAGTGGTTCCCCATCTGCCTCACCGACTTCGGCCCGGTGTTCACCGAGATGGCCAAGTCGATCGCCACGCGCGTCGCTTGCGAGCTCGGCATCCCCACGCCGCCCTCGGGCGAGAAGATCGACTACAACAAGGTCAACGTGACCTACAGCTCGAGCGGCGGAACGACCGAGACGGTCAAGTACGACGACGCGGCCGCGTGCGAGGCCGGCGCCAACGGCTGGCAGTACAACGCCGACAAGACCAAGATCCTGCTCTGCGGCGACGCCTGCAAGAAGGTGCAGGCCGATCTCAGCGCCAAGGTCACGGTCGAATTCGGCTGCGCGACGGTCACGAAGTAACTGACGCGGTGAGCGCGACGAACACCTTCTCCAGACGATCGAGCCGCGCGAGCGCGCGCGCGCGGCCGATGTCGAAGGACTCGTTGGCGGCGAGCGGCTCGACGACGTCGAGGTAGTACTTGATCTTCGGCTCGGTGCCGCTCGGTCGCATGGTCACGCGGCTGCCGCCCTCGAGCTCGAACGCGAGCACGTCGCTCGCTGGCAACTCGAGCGGCTCGGGTTCGTTCCCGTCGAACGAGGTGCGGACCTTGTGGAGGTAGTCGCGCACGCCCACGACGCGCTCGTCGCCGATACGCCGGGGCGGGGCGGCGCGCATCGCGGCCATCTCGCGCTTGATCGCAGCGGCGCCTTCGCTGCCGGGGCGCGTGACGTTGTGTTGCTTGGACACCACGAGGCCGAACTGTCGGTAGATGGACTCGAGTCGACCGAGGACGGTCTCGCCACGGCGCTTCAGCGAAGCCGAAAGCTCGGCGAAGCGCGCCGCCGCCGACACGCCGTCCTTGTCACGCACCACCGCGTCGACCGTGTAGCCGAGGGCCTCTTCGTACCCGAACACGAAGGTCGTGCCCGTCATCGCCTCGATCTCCATCGCGCGGTTGGTGATCCACTTGAACCCCGTGAGGGTGGAGGCGTACCGAACGCCGAGGCCGCGGCAGATCATCTCGAGCAGGGGCGACGAGACGATCGTCGCGATCGCGAGGCGGTCCTCGGCGGGCGAAGGATCGTCGGCGAGCAGGTAGTGCCCGAGCAGCACCCCGACCTGGTTGCCGTCGAGCTGCACGTAGTCGCCGCGCCCGTCGGGCACGGCGATCGCGAGCCGATCGGCGTCGGGGTCGTTGGCGATGATCAGATCCGCGCGCTCCTTGCGTGCGAGGGCGAACGCCAGGTCGAGCGCGCCCGGCTCCTCGGGGTTGGGGAACCGGACGGTGGGGAACGAGCCGTCGGGACGTCGTTGCTCGGGAACCGAGACGACGTGGGTGAACCCGAGCCGGGCGAAGAGCTCGTGGGCGAACGCGTCGCCGACGCCGTGCATCGGGGTGTAGACGATGCGGAGTGCGTCGTTCCCCTCGCGGTGGCGAGCGCGGCGGGACACGTCGTCGTAGTAACCGTCGAGCACCGCGCGGGGGACGGCGCGGCGAAGGCCCTTGGCGCGAGCCTCGTCGCGCGACAGGCGCGGGACGGCGCGGACCGACCGCACGGCGGCGATCGCCGCGGCGATGCCGGCGTCGATCGGCGGGACGATCTGCGCGGAGTTCGCCGCATAGACCTTGTAGCCGTTGTACTCGGGCGGGTTGTGGCTCGCGGTCACCATGACGCCTGCCGCGGCACGAAGCTGTCGCACGGCATACGAAACGAAAGGCGTCGGAACGATCGTCGACTCGCCGTCGAGCTCGAACACGTGCGCCGGAATGCCTGCGCCGGCGAGGACGGCGGCGGCCTCCTCGATGAACTCGGGGCTCCCGCGTCGAGCGTCGCGTCCCAGCACCACCCCGCGTGTCGCGACGTCTGCGACGGTCGCCCTGAGATATGCCGCGAGACCGGCCGTGGTCTTGATGATCACCGCGCGGTTCATCCGGTTCTCCCCGGCGCCGAGCACGCCGCGGAGACCGGCGGTCCCGAACTCCAGCGGGGCGCGGAAGCGCTCGGCGAGGTCGTCCCACGCGCCCTTCGCGACCAGGGCGGTCAGCTCCGCACGGCTCTCGCCGTCGGGATCGTCGTCGATGAAGGACTGGACCTTGAGAGCAAGCTCGTCGCGATTCACCGGCGCAGTCTAGCGGAACCTCAGCGCGCGGTCGCACCCCAGAACTCGACGGACACCGAGGAGAGCTCGGTGCTCTTGGCGGTGTTGGGATCGATGTTCAGGACCCGGCCCTCGCACGTGAGGCCGTAGAGCTTCGGGCCATAGGCCGCGACGCCCCAGATGCAGCGGAAGCCGGTGCGACCGAGCACCTTGCCGGTGCCCGTGGCGACGTTGAACTCGACCAGGGTGTCGTCGACGGCGCCGGACCTCGCGGTCACCAACATGCGCGCGCCGACGAAGGCGACGTCACCCGACGCGACGTAGCCGCTCGGGAACGTCGCGACGTCCTTGGTCGCGCCGGTCACGCGGTCCACCGTGTAGATACGGGTGCCGGCGGCGCCGTAGAGCGTGCCGTCGGGGGCCGCGTCGAGGCCGACGGGGTTGGCCGGGAGCGGGATGATCTTGGTGGTGCAGCTGCCCGTCCCGAGGTCGACCTCGCACAATCCGTCAGCGCTCACGCCGTACAGGATGCCGCTCGGATGCAACGCGACGTCGGTCAGCCTCACGCTGGTCGGACCGATCAGCTTCACCGCGCCGGAGGGAAGGCGGATCTCGTAGAGGTTCGACGGACTGTGGGCGATCGCGCGCGCCTGGCAGCCGAGCATCATGTCGCAGACGTGGCTGATCGGGCAGAGTGCGTCGTTCGGGGTGTGCGTGCAGCTCTTGCTCGCTTCGTCGCAGCGATCCTCGCTGCACGAGATGGCGTCGGCGCAGTTGCGCGGCACGGTGAAACAGCCCCTGGTCGGGTCGCACTTCTCGTCGCCGGTGCAGAACAGTCCGTCGTCGCAGCGTGCATCGAGCGGCTGGTGGGTGCAGAGGCCGCCTTCGCACCGATCGCGGGTGCACGCGATGAAGTCGTCGCACTCGCGGTCCGAGCTGCAGCCGACGTCGGTGGTGATCGCGTCGGGCTCGACGAAGGTGTCGATCGCGGTGTCGCTGGTGTCGCCGGCCTGGGTGTCGGCGATCGCAGAATCCGCCGAGGAATCCGACCGTTCCACGTCGAGGAGCTCGGTGCGCGCTCCGCAGCCGAGCAGGGCCACCGCGACCAGCGCGGGGGCAAGTCGCATGACCATCAGTAGCCCTCGGTCTTCGCGATGATCTCGTTCATGATCTCGCGCGTGCCGCCGCCGATCGGGTACAGCCGGGCGTCGCGGAACAGCCGCTCGACGACGTATTCGCGCATGTAACCGTAGCCGCCGTGGATCTGCACGGCCTCGTCGCAGACGGCGACGACCATGTCGGTCGCGACGTTCTTCGCCATCGCCGCGAGGCCGGCGATCATCTCTCCGCGGAGGTGTCGCGTGGTGGCCTCGTTGGTCAGGGCGCGGGCAGCTGCGATGCGCGACGCCATGTCGGCGAGCTTGTGGCGCACCACCTGGAACCCCGAGAGCGACTTGCCGAACGCGCGACGATCGCGCGACCAGGCGACCGACTCGCGATACGCGAGCTCGGCGATCGCCACGCAGTTGCCGGCGAGCATCAGCCGCTCGGTCGCGAAGTTCATCATGATCGCGAGGAACCCGGCGTTCTCCTCGCCGATGCGATTGGCCACGGGAACGCGGCAGTTCTCGAAATGGAGCTCGGCGGTGTCGGAGGCCCACCAGCCCATCTTGTGGAGCTTCTTGCCGACGCTGTACCCGGGCGTGTCCCGCTCGATGACCAGGAGCGAGATGCCCGAATGGCCCTCGCCCCCGGTGCGCACCGCGCACGTGACGAAGTCGGCGCGGACACCCGACGTGATGAAGGTCTTCGACCCGTTGACCACGTAGTGGTCGCCGTCGCGCACGGCTTTGGTGCGCAGCGACGCGACGTCGCTTCCGCCGCCCGGCTCGGTGATGCCGAGGGCGCTGATCTTCTCGCCGCGGAGCGCGGGACGGACGAACCGATCGATCTGCTCGGGCGTGCCGCTCCGCACGATCGGAGGCAGCGCGATGCCATGGCTGCCGATGCCGACGACCGTTCCGACCGACTTGCCGTGGACGACGAGCTCCTCGGCGACGCCGAGCACGTGCGAGAGATCGCCCCCGCCGCCGCCGACCTCCTCGGGGTAGCCGAGGTTCAACAGCCCCGCGCGCGCGAACTCGAAATAGAGGTCGCGCGGGAACTCCTCGGCCTCGTCCCACGCGTGTGCGTGGGGGGCGATGTGCTGCTGCGCGAACCGCCGCGCTTGCTCGCGGAGGCGCGCGTGGACGTCGTCTTCGTGGAGGGGAGGGAGTTGCGGCATGGTGGGTCCAGGGGCTGGAGTCCGGCGGTCTGGGGGTCTGGCGGTCCAGGGTCTAGAGTCTAGAGTCTAGAGTCCGAGTGGGGGCCTCGCGCTGCTTCGCGCTCGCATCAGCGGGTCGAAGGTCGAAGGTCGAAAGTCGAAAGTCGAAAGTCGGAAGTCGAAAGTCGAAGGTGAGAACGAGAACGAGAGCCGTCTCGTTCGACCTTCGACCTCTCCTGCGCGAGTCGGTCGACTCTAGACTCTAGACTCTAGACTCTGGACCCAAGCGTCGCGCGGCACCAAGCGTCGCGCTGGACCCGACCGATCACTTCACCGGCGGCGGCGCGATCGACTTGAGGTCGAGGCCGCCCGGGTACTGGTAGCTCGTGTAGCTGCCGTACCCCATGACCTGGACGCCGGCGGGCTTGGTCGACGTCAGCTCGTGGGCGCCAGCCTTGCCCTTGCCGAGCTTGGCGCGCGCGATGTTGAAGCCCGTCGTGCCGATCGCCTTGCCGGCGGGCGGCGATGCGCCGTCGAGCGAGAGCGATGCGCCGTCGGGATAGATGATGTCGACGTAGCTGACGTCGTAATCGTCGGGGGCGAGGAAGATGTAGCGCTTGCGGTACTGCTCGATCGCGGTCGCGAACGACATCGACGGATCGCCCTTCTGGCTGCCGACCGCGGCACCCGGATCGAGCAGCGCACCACCGAGCATCAGCGATCCCACCGCGAACTCCTGGTCGCCGGTGATGCGGAAGTCGGACTTCACCTGCCCGAGGTCGACGACCTGACCCGCGTTGAGCGTGTCCGGCGCTCCCGACGGTTTGGACGGGGCATAGGTGAGCTTGGTTCCGTCGCGGTTGCCGTAAAGGCGAACGACGTGGCCGACGACGTTGCCGTTGGGGCCGGTCGGCACGGTGACGAAGTAGTCGCGGCCGAGCGTCTCGGCGGGGAAGACCGACTCCTCGACGTGATCGCACGCCTGGGTGCCGATGGGCGTCTGGATGCACGGAACGCCGGCGATGACCTGCACCGGCTTGGTCGCGGTCACCAGCGAGCCACTGAGGTCGGACGTGGTCTTTGGTTCGCCCGTGAGCTCGACGACGTCGCCCGCGTTCATCGTCAGGGTGAGCGTGCCGCCGGCGCTCGTGGCTGCGATGCCGGTGCCCGCGAGGACGCGGCCCCTGCTTCCGACCTTGAACGTGACGTTGGTGTCGTCCTGGGTCGCGGTGATGGTCACGTACGCACCGAGCACGTCTTGAGGCCCGAACAGGCCGTTGGCGGTCCATCCGGTGACCCCGGTGACGCGGTAGTTCCCGGTCATCGCGGTGCTCGGGAGGAGCAGCGACGCGTCGTTCGAGAACGAGAAGCAGCCGACCGGCCCCCCGGAGGTCGCGCAGCTCTTGTTGCCGGGACACGACGCCCAGCTCTTGCCTGCCTCGCCGCCGCTGCCTTTGTACTCGAGCGCGTTGAATTGGTAGACCGTGACCGGTCGCGAAGCCACGAGGTGGTAGGCGCCCTTGTTGGCGCGGACCGAGCCAGGCAGCGGTGTGGCCACGCCGCAGTTGTCGGTGTCCGGGCCCTTCAGCGCGGCGACCCAGGGCAGGTAGATCTTCGAGAGCCCGCCGGGCGGGACCTTCGCGGTCTTGTTGGTGCCGCCCGGACCGGTGACCTGGACCTCGGCCTCGGTCTCGCCCGCGTTGGCGACGATGACGGCGTAGTCGAAGATCGACCACACGTTGTTCGCGACGACCGTGGGCCAGAAGTCGCACCCCACGTACGCCTTGGCTGCCGCGGCTTCTTCGCAGGTCTGCGGGTCGCCGAGGAGCCCACCCTCGGCGAGGTCTCCGTCGAGCTCGATCCCGCCGCCATCGAGGTTGATGCCGCCGCCGTCGTTGCCGGGGTTGAGCCCCGTGTCCTTGGTGCCTCCGGCCGAGCACGCCCCGAGGGCGACGGCCGCGACGCATCCGGCGAGTCCAAAGGAGAGAGAGGTCAGCGAGGCAAGGCGACCGAAGCGCATGGAAGAATCCTCGGGGATGAAGGGAAAGGCGAGCCGGGGGCGCAGCCTAGCACTGTGGTAACGTCGGCGGCCGTGACCTCGATCCCCCCCGCGAAGCCCGTCGATCCGTCCGCCCCCACTACGATTCTCTGCGTTGCCAGCTATTTCAAGGGCAACGACTTCATCGACCAGTGCAAGAAGGAGGGGTGCAGGGTCCTGCTCCTGACCCTCGAGTCCCTCCTAGGCAAACCCTGGGTGCGGTCGTCGATCGACGAGGTCTACGCGCTTCCCCAGGGCACGCCGATGACCGACCGGCGGCAGCTGATCAACTCGGTTGCGTATCTGATGCGCAACGAGGACATCACCCGCGTCGCGCCGATGGACGACTACGACGTCGAGATCGTCGCGTACCTGCGCGAGCACCTGCGCATCCCCGGCATGGGCGAGACGACCGCGAGGTACTTCCGCGACAAGCTCGCGATGCGCACGCGCGCCCGCGACCGCGGCATCGCGGTGCCCGACTTCGTGCCGATCCTCCACTACCCTCGCATCGAGGAGTACCTCAATCGCGTGCCCGCGCCGTGGCTCCTCAAGCCGCGCGGCGAGGCCTCGGCCTCGGGGATCAAGAAGCTCCACACCAAGGAAGAGGCGTGGGCGGCGATTCACGCGCTCGGCGACGAGGCGTCGAACTACCTGCTCGAGCACTTCACCCCAGGGGACGTCTTCCACATCGACGCGATCACCTGGGAGAAGGACATCCTCTTCGCCGAGTGCCACCAGTACCGACGCCCGCTGCTGCAGATCGCGCAGGGCGGAGGCATCTTCGCCACACGCACCGTGGCGCGAGGGAGCGCGCTCGAGCGCCAGCTGCTCGAGACGCACAAGCGGGTGATCAAGGAGCTCGGCATCGTCCGCGGCGTCACCCACACCGAGTTCATCCGTGCCGAAGACGGAACGATCCACTTCCTCGAGACCGCGGCCCGGGTGGGCGGCGTGCACATCGCCGACCTCGTCGAGGCGACCACCGGCATCAACCTCTGGCGCGAGTGGGCGAAGATCGAGATCTCGCAGGGCGAGAAGCCCTACCGCCTCCCGCCCCGTCGCGCCGACTACGGCGGCCTGATCGTCACGCTCGCCAAGCAGGAGTCGCCCGACACCTCGGCCTACACCGAGCCCGAGATCGGCTGGCGCATGCAGGACAACGCGCACCACGTCGGCCTCGCGGTGAAGAGCGACAATTCCGAGCGCATCGAGCAGCTGCTCGAGCAGTACGAGAAGCGCTTCGCCGAGGACTTCCTCGCCGTCCTCCCGCAAGCGGCCACGCCGACGGCGTGACGACTGACGACTACGTCGCCAACCAGGCGGCGAGCGTCGCGATGGGCGTGCCGGTCGGCTTGCCGAACTGCCAGTCCGGCGGGTCGACGGCGGCGCCTGCGAGATCGAGGTGGAGGAACGGGAGGTTGCCGCCGCGGAGACCGGCGGCGATGTCGAGGAACGCGAATGGGAACTGGTGGCCGCGCGGGGTGTTCACCGACGCGAGCCGGTTGGACGAGACCACGTCCTCGGCGCTCGAGCGGGGGGCCACGAGCGCGTAGTCCTCGCGGCGCGGGCGCGAGCGCTCCAGCGGCTCGGCCCACTGCTCGGCGAGCGCGTCGAGCTGCTCGACGTCGCCGCGTGCACGCGACGGTGCGTTGTTGATCAGCCCGACGTAGGGGCCGTGGGCGCGGTAGACGTGGCCGGTGAGCGTGGCGACCGAGACCAGCGTCGGGTTCTTGGCGTGCTCGGCGAGCTCGCGGCCCTCCGCGAGGAGATCGGCGAGCACCAGGCGGCCCTCGGCGTCGGTGTTGCCGATGCGCACCCGAACGCCGGCGCGCGACTTGATGATCTCGTCGCTGACGAAGCTCTCCTCGCCGATGCTGTTGCGCACCATGCCGAGCAAGCCGATGACGCGTACGCCGGGGAGTCCGAGCGCAGCGACCGTGCGGAGCAGTCCTGCGACCGCCGCGGCGCCGCCCTTGTCGCGCGACATACCGGCCATCGAGCCGTCGGTCTTGAGGTCGGCGCCGCCGGTGTCGTAGGTCACGCCCTTGCCCGCGAGGATGAGCGTGCGCTCGACCGGGCCGCTCGGCACGTATTCGAGCCGCACCACGCACGGGCGATGGCGCTCGACGACCTGCGACGCACGCGCGACGGCGGCGAGCAGCGGATACGCCGACACGTCGCGCTCGACCGTGACGGCGATGCCCGTGCCGGCGAAGGCCTCTTCACACAGAGCCGCGACGCGCAGCGGCGCCATGCGCTCGGGATCGGTGCCGGCGATGTCGCGCGCGAGCCGCTTGCCCTGTTCGATCGCATCGACCCACTTCGCGCGCTCGTCGTCGAGCCCGACGACGCCGATCGCCTCCGCGCCCTTGGGCGCCTTGCCGGCCTCGCGCGCTTCGAGGGGAAACCACTGCGTGGCGAGCGCCGCGAGCGCGGCGACCTCGGTCACCTTCGAGAACCGCGGGCCCGCGCCGGTGGGCGCGACCGTGAGCACGAGGGGCCGTGACGCTCCCGCCTCGATGGCGCGCGCGACGCCCGCGGCGGCTGCCTCGGCGACCAGTCGCACATCCTCGACGTCGGAGGTGAGCGGCTGCCCGGAGCCGTACACCGCGAGCACCACCCGTCCGCCCGGCGCCCCGGTCGCGCCGAGGACCACCGGTGGCCGTCCGCCGCGGGCGATGGCGGCGTCGATCGCGAGCGCGTTCTCGATGGCGCCGCTCGCGGGGCCGAGCGCGCCGAGGTGGGGCGTGATCGGCGCGGGGACGACGCAGACCAGCGCGTCGTAGGCGGCGTGGGCGGTGGCGAGCGCAGAGGTGGCAACGGCGCGAAGGAGCGACATGGGCGCGGGATGATAGCGGCCCGCCGCGCCCGATCAGGCGAATTCGACTTTGTTGCCGCCGCGGCGCCGAGACGCTCCGACGGCGCTCTCGGCGCGGAGGAGGAAGGAGTCGCGCTTCTCGTCGGCTCGCCGCTCGGCGATTCCAATCGAGACCGTGAGGCGGGCGACGTCGGGGCGCGAGAGGATCAAGTCGGCCTCGATCGCGCGCCGAATCCGCTCGGCGATCTTCGCCGCCGTGGGGAGCGCGACGCCGGGCAAGAGGACGAGGAAAGCGTGGGTGCCGTGCCGGATCACCGGATCGCCTCGGCGGATGCCGTTGGCGACCCCTTCGGCCACGCTCTTGAGCACGTCGTCGGCGAACCCGCGACCGAAACGATCGCGGAGCTTGTCGAAGCCGTCGACCTCGGCAATGAAGACCGAGAGCGGATCAGCGATCGCGAGACCCTCGACGTCGGGGTAGGCGTCGTCGAGTCGTTTCGGATCGATCACACCCGTGAGCGGATCGGGGCCGGCGAGTCGACTGACCCGAACGGTGCGCACGTGCGGACCGCAGACACCCGCGACGAGCGCGAGGAGCTCCTCCTGGTCTTCGCTGTATCGGTCGGCGACCTCGGACGCAGCGCTGATCACGCCGATGCAGACGCCTTGTTCGAGGATCGGGACGGCGAGGAACGAGCGGATGGGCTTCTTCTGATCGGGCCTCGGGCGGAAGCGGCTGTCTTCCTCGGCGTTGCCGAGGCGCAGATGTTGGCCGCTCTTGGCGACCCAACCGACGAGGCCTTCGCCCATGACGAACTCGAAGGTGGTGTTCTGGTGGAACGGATCGCCCGCGCGCGCGTGGGTGAGCAGCAAGGTGCGCGTCGCGTCGAGCAGACGCACCGACACGTGCTCGATGCCGAGCAGCTCCGCGGTCCCGTCGACGAGGCGTTGGAGCACGCCGTCGAGCGTCGGCTCGCGCTGCAGCTCCTCGCTCAACGCGAGGAGCGCTCGAACCGGCGGCGTGAGAAAGGAGCTCATTTGACGACGGTGGCGCAGCCCACGAGGATCGAGACCTTGCCGTCGGTGAGGGCCTTGGCATCGGTGCAGGCCTTGCCGATCAGCTCCACCCTGCCATCGGAATCGTAGTCCCAACAGCCCTCCGCGGTGCAGGGATCGCCCGGGTCGGAGCGCTTCTTGAGGTCCGCGCCCCCGCCGCCAGACTCGATGCGGACGTTGACCCGGGACTTGTCGACGGTTCCCGTGTCGGGCTTGGGCAGCTCGTAGGTGCACCCGAGCACCTGGCCGCGGATCTTCGCGATCGCCGAGGCGAGCTTGGTCGCGTCGAAGCTCCCGCTCTTCGACATGTCGAAGTGGCACGGCTTGGTCGGATCGGCGTTCTCGGGCGGACCGAATACGCCCTCGCAGCCGCTCTCGACGTACTCGGGGGCGCCCGCCTTCGCGTAGGCGGAGAGCGCCTTGCGCGCGGAGTAGGGGGGCTCGAGGGCCGGGTTCTTCCCGGTCGTGTCGGCGCCGGGGACGCCGACGACGAACGTGTAGACGGGGTTCGTCTTGTCGTCGTGTGCGTTCTGGATGAGCGAGACGAGGCTGGTCGGGTACTCCCAGTCGTTGCAGCCGTTCGCGTCCTTGTAGCCGCCGCGGGTCGACAGCGACGCGCAGCTCGCGGTCCCATCGGTGATCACGACGGCGATCAGCTTGCTCTTGGCGGCGCTCAGGCGGAGGAAGTTGTAGGAGGTCTTGAGCGCCTCGTAGAGGGGCGTGCCGTCGTAGCCGGACTGCGGCGAGTTCGACGAGAGCCACTTGTAGATCTCGGAGCGCACGCCGGTCGACCCGCTCGACTTCTCCTTGCCGGCGGGCTTCACCGCGATCTGCGGCAACGCGGGCGAGCCACAGGCCACCGGGAGGGTGAACACGCACGAGGGGCCGGTGACCTTCGCGTTGGGGGACGCGAGCAGGCCGAGCGACATCGAGTCGAAGGAGGCTTGATCGATCGCCGTCACGATCGCGACGGCGGCGGAGGACCACTTGCCCCCGCTGAGCATGCTGTCGGAGGCATCGAGCACGAACATGATCGACGCGGGCAGCTGTGTCGCGACGAAGCTCGCCGCGGCGCACGCGTCGTCGGTCGGCGACGTCGAGACATCGCCGAGCCCGGAGTCGTCGATCACGGAGGCGTCCTTGGGCGAGGACGCGTTCTTGTCGCCGCCCGCAGAGCAGGCGACGCCCAACGTGGCCACGAAAGCAGCGAGGAGGAAGTGGCGCATGTGCCTCCACGGTCGAGCATACCCGACCGCGGCCAGCCTGCGTCCTCCTCCTCCTCGCGTCTTGCCGCGAGAGCGACGGATCAGCCGGCGTCGGCGGCGTCGGTGGCGCTGTCGGAGGAGCCGGTGTCAGACGTGGTGGCGTCCGTGCTCCCGGTGTCCGACGTGCCCGCATCGCCCGCGCTGGTCGAGTTCTCCCACTTGCCGTTGTCGCGGCAGGCGCCGCGGTAGAAGCGGAGAATCTCCTCGCGCATCTTGGTCAGGTCGGGCGCCTGCGCGTAGATCTCGTCGACGTTGCAGTTGTCGAGGTTGTACTTCTTGAAGCACTCGTCGGCGGTCTTCGAGGCGACCGCGTAGCACTTGCCGCCTGCGCTGGTGACCGAGGCGATGCAGTCGTCGCGCTCGCTGGTGGCCGTGTCGCAGTCGCCACAGGTGGCGAACTCGCAGTCGAACGAGCAGTTGGACGCCTTGGCGCAGGCCGGGTCCATGATGCCCCAGTAACACTTGTAGTCGTCGGGGTAGACCTTGCCCGGGATCTCGCTCCACGACCAGTCGGCGACGCAGGTGGCGCACGCAGCGTTCGCGGTCTTCCACTCGGCGCAGGTGCTCGGGACCGAGAGGTCGTCCGCGAGGCACTTCTGGACGAACTCCGTCAGCATCGTCTCGGTGCAGGTGGTCGCCCCGGTGCCCTTCAGCGGCTCGGCGCAGGCGAAGTCGCTCGGGAGGGCCTGCTCGCAGGTGATCGGCGGCGTCCCGGTATCGGTCACCGGCGTCTTGGTGTCGGTCGCCGTATCGGCTGCAACGCCCGTGTCGGTCGCAGCGTCCGACACCGCGGTCTCCGACGGGGAGCTGCAGGCGGTCGACAGCGTGAAGAGAGCGAAGGCAAAGACGGGGAAATTCGAGCGGAGCGACATGGGGCGTCGGGCCTTACGCCTCTGGTCGCTCCGGCGCAAGTCGGCGTTGGCTCAATCGGCCTTGGATTCGAGCTTCTCGACCTGCTGACAGCCGGAGGTGTTGCCCGCGTCGCACGCCTTGCGGAAGTGCTCCACCGCCTGCGCCTTGTCTCTCGGGACCTCGGGCGCGCCCTCGCGATAGATGTGCCCGGCGCTCAGACAGCCCTGCGTGTGGCCTGCGCCGCAGGCGAGTCGGTAGAGCGCGAGCGCGCAGCCGATGTCTCGGCGGCCCGCGAGGCCGTTCTCGAGCAGATAGCCGGCGTTGTAGCAGCCGGTCGCGTCGCCGAGGTCGCAGGCTTTGCGGTAGTACGTGTTCGCCGCCATGCCGCTCTTGCCCACGCCGACCCCGAGCTCGTAGGCGCGTCCCGCTTCGTTGCAGGACTCGGTGGAGCCGTTGGCGCAGGCGACCACACACTGCTCGAGCTCGCCCTCCCGACATCCCGCGCCGGCGGACGCGACGACATCGGTCGCAGCCCGCGGGGCCCTCGTCGGGACGTCGCAAGCGGCGGTCGAGAGACCGAGCGCGAAGGGCAAAGCGATGAGGACGACGGTGCGCACGCCCAATGGATGCGGCTCGAGCCGTTTTCGTTCAAGCGCGGCCACAAAAAGGGTAGGCGTTCGTCATGCGGATCACCGTTCTCGGTGCGGGATACATGGGCAGCGCGATGGCGACGGTCGCGGTCATGCGGGGGCACGAGGTCCGTCTGTGGGGCACCTGGCTCGACGACCCCTTGCTCGACGCATGTGACCGTGGCGAACCGCACCCCCGTTTGCAGCTCCCGCTCTCGGGGATGTCCTGGCTGCGTGCCGACCGATTGGCCGAAGCCCTGGATGGCGCCGAGCTCATCGTTCACGCGGTCAACTCCGACGGCGCGGTGCCGGTGATGACCCGCGCGGCCCCGCATCTGCCGGACGTCCCCATCCTCTCGGTGAGCAAGGGTTTCCTCGAGTCGAGCGCGGGGCGGATGGATCGGATCGACGTCGTGGTCTCCGAAAAGATCGCCGGGCTGCTCCCAGCGTCGTCTCGGGGCCGTCCGCTGCGGTTCGTGCACGCAGCGGGACCAGCGAAGGCGATCGAGATCGCGCGTCGGGTGACGACCTGGATGGTCTTCGCCGGTGCGGACGCCGAGCGCTGCGTGTCGGCGTTCGGCGGCGAGCACATGCACATCGGCCGCACCGCCGATCTGGCTGGCGCCGAGGTCTGCTCGGCGTTGAAGAACGCCTACGCCACGGGGCTCGGCCTCTGGGACGGTCTCGTCGGCGTCGACGCGCACAACGCCCGGGCCGCGTGTTTCACGCAGTCGATCGTCGAGATGCGTCGCCTGGTCGTGGCTGCGGGAGGCAGCGTCGACACGGTGCATGGCGCGGCCGGAATCGGCGATCTCCATGTCACCGGTGCAGGCGGGCGCAATCGTGCGTTCGGCGAGAGGGTCGGCCGCGGACGTCCGGCGCGCGAGGTCGCAGCCGAGATGCTCGCCCAGGGTCAGCTCACCGAGGGCTACCCCGCGATCGCGACCGCGCACCGCTTCGCCCGCGAGCGGGGCGTCTCGGATCTACCGCTCCTCGACGCGCTGCACCGGATCATCTGGGAGGACGCCCCGGTGCGGGAGACGCTGGGGGCGTTGCGCTTGTCGGTGTGAGCCGGTCCCGCCTTCGGCGGTCCCGGAGATGTGACCCTGAATTCGTCGGTGCGCCCCAGCTGGGCCTCGGCATCGACATCGATGCGCTCGTCGCCGGGTTCGGTGCGAAGTCTCCGATCGGCGTCTCGCCCGAGCGCATCTTCACGAAGTGACCGCGCCCTCGTTCAGCGATCGTAGTCGTGCTCGAGGCGCATCACCTCGGAGCAGGGGCGACACATCGCCGACGTGGCCCATCGTGATCGCCCGTTTCGGGCAGCGAGATCGAGGAGCCCTGCGTCTACCGCTCGTGAAACGTACTCGAGCGCGCTGTCCAGGTTCCTCGCTATCGACGCGAGCTCCGCGTCGTAGCGCCACGCCGCGCAAGGTGGCGATCCTGCTCGAAGACATGGCTCGCTCCATCGCCCAACGACGCAAGGGCGCGCTGATGGCGGTCGTGCGCGAGCTCGGCAAGGAGCTCGGTCGTCAGGTCCCAGACGAAGGCGAGACCTGGCAGGCGGCCCTGGTCGCGAGCGTCGAGCTCATCGCGCAGAAGCCGCGCGAGCAGGTGGTCGCGGCGGCCCGCGCGATCCACGAGCGACTCTTCGGACGGCCGCCGCCGCGGTACGAGCGCGTGCCGATCTAATCGTCCGCTCGCGCCGTGCGATAGGCTGCGCGACGCCGGCGTGCGATTTCGTGATGGTGGGGAGGAGGGGGATTGAGGGCGGACGGAGTTCACCTGCGCCCTCGCACGTTGGTCCATGGAGCGGAGCCACCAGAGACGCAGCGTCGCTTCGGGCCCGCTCCAGCGTGCTGGGCGAAGGGTGACATTGATCACGAACGTCCCAAGGGTGGCCGGTACGCTTGACGTTGGCTCGGCTGTCTCTGGCGGAGCCGACGAACAAGAGGGGGGCCTCGATGCGTGCAATTCACTTCCGCGCGGCGCGAGGGCTCGGGTTTTGCGCTGCGGTGATCGCGGTGTGCGCAGCCTGCGGGAGCTCGTCGAGCGACGAGGCGGGCCCCGGCGTTGCACCCGATGCGGCGGTCATCACGCCGCCGCCTGGCGCGAAGATCGAAGTCCTGCGACCGCTGACGCTCACGGCGCGGGCGCGCTTGCCGGAGCAGAGCCCGGAACTGATCGACGTCGAGGTGCTCCCCGATCGCCTTGCGTTCATCTACCGCTCGCCCACGACGGTTCCGTTCGCCGTCGATGACGTCGTCGCAGGCGTGCTGCATGACGGGTACCTGCGGCGCCTCACCGTCATTCAGCAAATGTCACCGACCCGCATCGAGGCCATGACGGTGCACGCCGAGCTCGGCGAGCTGATCGGCGACGGCCACTTCCGCGTGAAGTTCGCGCCCGGCGACGGCGTGGGCGAGTGGGCCCCATCGGGCGACTTGGGCGTCACCAAGCAGGCGCTCACCACCGGCTGGAGCGGATTCACTCCCAAATTCCGCGGCATCACCTGCGGCACGACCGCTGGTGGGACCCTCTCGCTGACGCCACGCCTCGACATCGACCTCGGGATGGATCTCGACCTCGACATCGCGTGGTCGACTCACTTCCTCATCCCGCGAGGCGAGGTGATCAGCGCGCTCGTCGAGCTGCACGGCGACCTCGAGGCGGGTCTGCAAGCGGAGGCAACCGAGAACCTCAGCGCGTCGTGTAGCTACGATCTGCTCGCCCTCGCGAAGACTCTCGGCGCCGCGGTGCCCTCGCGAAAGTGGGCCATCACGTTCGCGATCGGGCCCGTGCCGGTGATCGTCACACACACCATCAAGCCCTATGCGCAGTTCGGCGCGGGCGCGAAGGTCGAGGTCGGCCGCACCACCGCGACGGCGATGGGGCGGGTCGGTATCCGCGCGGGCACTCGATATGATTTCGTCGACGGTTGGCGTCCGATCTGGGAGCCGACCCACTCGGGTGCCGTCACGCTGAAGACGGCAGAACCCGGCACGCTCAGCCTCTCCGCCGTGCTCTCCGGGGGCGTCGCATACTCGATGAAGATCTACGACGCCGTAGGCCCCGGCGTGAGCTTCGGTCCTCGTGTGGCTGGAACGTTCGCGGCATCGCCCGACTGCAACTGGTCGGCCAACGTGAAGGCCGGTCTGCAGCTCACCGGATCGGTCGACGTCAGTGTGCCGGTCATCGACTACAAATTGGCGAGCTTCAGCGTCAGCTCCGTGCTCGCCGAGAGCACGTGGAAGGAAGCAGCGGGAACCATTCCTGGGTGCGTCGATGGCGGCGCCGAGGCAGGGCCCGACACGAACATCGATGACACCTCCGTCACCGACACAGCCGACGCCTCGGATAGCTCCGACACCTTCGTTGCCGACACGTCCGACACGTCGGTCGCCGACACGTCGGTGCTCGACGCCGCCAAGAAGTCGAACGGAACACCCTGCGGTGCTGCGAGCGAGTGCCTGAGCGGCTTCTGCCCGCCGCAGGACGGCGTTTGCTGCAACGAGCAATGCGCCAGCCAATGCAGGGCGTGCACCGCCGCGAAATCACGCACGGCCGACGGCGTCTGCAGTGCGATCAAGGAGAACACCGACCCCGACGACGAGTGCCCGGGCATGCAGAAGTGCCAGGCGTACAGCTCGTCGACGACGGCCACTGCCTACTGCCGTGCGCATTACGGCGATCCCTGCACCGGAGACCACGTATCGGCGGACTGCCCGGGCGCGGGAACGTGCGTCGAGGGTGTCTGCTGCGACAACTTCAACTGCCATCTGAGCCTCTCGCCGTGCAGCTCGTGCCTGGGGAAGTACACCGGCTTCGCCGACGGAGATTGCCAGACCATCCTGGCCCCCATGGACCCCTACGACACGTGCAGCGGACCCTCTGTGTGCTGGGGCGGCTCGGCTGCGTCCACCTGCTGTCTGCCTCCAGGGTCGTCGTGTGGCACCGCCTCGGACTGCTGCTCTCGCGCGTGCACAGGCAGCACCTGCAGTTGACGCGAGCACCCACGAAAATGACGGAGGCAGGCCCGAAGCATCGAATTGTGCGTGTCAGCCGAGGTAATCCCCGCTCTCCAACGGCAATCGATCAAAACCTCTGGGGCGCGGTACTAGGAGTCGCGGCACTACTAGACCACTCTACCTCCGCGCCCTTCAGGAGAGGGTCGGGGTGAAGGCAAGACTTCATGCTCTCGTGCTTGCCTCTGGAGCGCGGCGAGCAACTCGCGATAGCCCTCGAGCGACTCCAGGATCCAGTACCGACCCCGCCATGGCGCCGAGGGCAACACCCTCACGAGCACCCGATCGCCGACGAGGAACTTCCGCACGCGGATGGCGCGAACGTCGCTCCACTCGAAGCGGTGTGATCGGCCGTACCCCTCGAACGAGATGCCCCGGTCGTCGATCGTCACGGCGCGCGGGTAGTGCAGGGTGAGCACTCCCCATGCGAGCACCAGCGGGATGGCGAGGCCGAGCGCGATGCCGAGCCGGCCACCCGACCGGGCGATCAGGAGCCAGAGCGCCACCGCGATCAGCAGGAGATCGGTCGCACGCGCCGCGACGTTGCGCGCCGCCGGATAGGCGTGACGGGTCACGTGCCGAGCAGCTTCGCGATCTTCTGGACGTCGGCGTCGATGCCGATCCCGGTGAGGAACGAGACGGTGCGCACGAGCGGCTTGCCCTTGGTGTCGCCGACCTCGGTGGTGGCGACGACGAGGTCGTACGCGTGCACCTTCGACTCGACCTCCGAGGCCTTGCACTGATCGATCTTCACCGCGAGGCCGCGCTTCTCCAGCGCCTCCTGCAGCTTCTTGGCGACGACGGTGGAGGTGGCGATGGCGGTGCCGCAAGCGACGAGGATCTTCTTCATGATGGGTCTCCGGAGAGCGCGCGCGCGGCGAGGAGCCGGCAGTCTTCGAGGGTTGCCTCGGCGAGTCCGAGCTTGGTTGCGGCAAAGCGGGCAGGGGCGACGCTCAACGCGTCGACGCCGAGCCCGACCAGCACGCGGCCGCCGATCGGATCGGCAGCGATCTCGCCGCAGACGGTGACCTTCCGGCCATGGGCGTGTGCCCCCTCGACCGTGTGCCGCACGTGCGCGAGCACCCGAGGGTCCAGCGCGTTCGGGCCTTGCTCGCGCGACACGCCGAGGGTCTCGCACGCGAGGTCGTTGGTGCCGATGCAGATGAAGTCCGCGACCGCGGCGATCTCGTCGATGTGCTCGGCGGCCTCCGGGGTCTCGATCATCGCGCCAATCGGCAGGCCGGGAGGCGACAGCGCGCGGACCGCCTCGACGTCGGCCGCGTTGCGCACGAGCGGAATGAAGGCGCGCACCTCGCCGGGCGTCCTTCCGATCGCGCGGAGCTGCGTCGAGAGCACGGTCGGGTGCGCGAGCAGGAGCACGGCGCCGCGGGCCCCCGGATCGCCGACCGGGGGCGGCAAGAACCGGAGCGTCTTGTCGCCGCCCGCATCGAACAGGCGCACGTACACCGGGCCGCGCGTCTTTTGGGCGACCGCCGAGTAGCACGCGGCCTGATCGTCCTCGCCGGGCACCATCGCGCGATCGGCGAAGAGCAGCTCGGTGCGGACCAGTCCGATTCCGTCGGCAGACACCGGGACGGCGTCGTGGAGCGAACCGACGTTCACCCGGACCTGGGTGCCGAGCGCGAGGGGAGCGGCCGCGCGAACCTCGGCCTCGCTCCGGACCCGGGCGAGCTCGCTGCGGCGCGCGCGGGCCTCGGCGATCAGCGTCTCGCTCGGGCCGTGCCAGATGCGCGCGGGCGAGGCGGTGGTGTCGAGGACGACGAGCGTCTCGTCGATGACGCCGAACGCGACGTGGCTCGGGACGTAGGCCAACGGCAGGTTGCGACCGCGCGCGAGGATGGCTGCGTGAGACGTGGTCCCTGCGGAGAGCTTGGTCTCGTCTTCGATCGCGGCGATGACCCCCACCACGTGCGCCGGCAGCGTCGCGACGACCGACGGGGTCACGTTCGAGACGACCAGCACCACCTCGCGTCCCTCTGGGATCTCGCGCGAGCCCGCGCCCCGGAGTGCGTCGAGCAGGCGCTTTCGCGCGTCATCGATGAGGTCGGAAGGACCGCGCACCGCTTCGGCGTCGATCGCGTCTTCCGCGGCCTCGCCTGCTCCGATGCGCGAGAGCACGGCCAGCTCGAGCGAGTCGAGGATGGAGAGCTCCGGCTCGAACAACTGTGCTTCGTGTGGTGGGAGCGCGGCGACGATCGCCTGGACCTCGGTTCGCGCCCGAGCGAACGCTGCGAAGGCGCGTGCCCGCTCCTCGTCCGGTGTCGCGCGCTCGCGCGCCTCGGGCTCCTCTTCTTCGAGCCACACCACGGCGTGACCGATGGCGATGCCGGGTGCGGCGCCCGCGCCGCTCTCGGGGACCAGATCGGGATCGAAGTCCCGCTCGATCAGCGCAGCGAGCTCGGCGATCGCCGCGGCCGCGCCCTCTCCCTCGGCCTCGAGGACGATCTCGTCGCCCTTTGCCGCGCCGAGGCGGAGGACCTGGACGATGTCGCCCGCCACCGCGCGGCGCGCGCCCTTGCATACGTACACCTTGCACGAGAGACGGGCCGCTGCGCGTACGAGGAGGTTCGCGGGTCGGGCGTGCAGTGCGTCGGGAAGGACGAGCTTCAAGAGGCCTCTTTGGTGTCTTCTCTCGAGTCTTCGGGGCTCTGCTCGGCTTCGGCCTCGCGCCTCGCCTGCTCGGCGGCCGCGATCTCCGGAGCCCAGGTCTCGCGAACCTCGTTGCGAACCCAGAGCCACACCAGGCCGAAGCCGAGCGCGGACACGGCGCCGACGAGCATGGTCTTCTTCTGGAAGAGCTGGAGCACGATCCATGGCACGACGTGGCTGCCGAGCGCGACGCCCGACCACTGCGTGTACTGCGACGCACCGGCCATCCCCTCGGGCGCCCAGCCGGCCTTTCGTGCGAGCTCGGTGGTGAGCGGGCCGAGGCTCGTGCCGATCCAGAGGATCAACGCGACGATGACGATCGAGTTGATCAGCCCCCGAATCATGTTCCCACGCGAGGCGGCGACACCCCACAGGATGTAGAACGGCAATGCGGCGAGATCGCCGAAGGGCAGCATGCGGTTGCCGGGGAGCACGACGGCCAGCAGCAACGCGATCGGCACGCAGAGGAGCGCGATCGCCATGTTCGCGGGATGACCGATGACCACGGCGGCGTCGAGGCCGATCAAGAAGTCGCGGCCCGGGAAGCGCTTCTGCAGGTACTCACGCGCGCCCTCGGAGATCGGGATGAGCCCCTCCATCAGGATCGCGACCACCTTGGGCAACACGATGAGGACGGCGCTCATGGTGACCGCGAGGGTGAGCACCTCCTTGAGCCATTTGCCGTACAGGCCGGCCTTCCACAACGGCACCGCGCCGAGGGCCGCGATCAACGCGCCGAGGATGGCCCCCATCAAGATGGGCTCTCCGAGGATGCCGAGCCGTTTGCGGATGGCTGCCGGGTCGGCGTGCACCTTGCCGAGCCAGGGGATCTTCCGCTCGATCTTCTCGAGCGCGAACATCAACGGCGCCCAGTTCACCGTCTCGGTGTGGGGGAGCGAGATGCCCGGGAGCCCGAAGTGGTGCTCGACGGCGGGCGCGGTCCAGTCGGCGAGCTTGAAGATGACGAAGGCGGTCACGAGCGCGGCGGCGACGCCGAGCCCGAACGAGCCGGTCGCCGCGTGCACCAGGGCGCCCGTGTAGATGAAGTGCCAGTAGTTCCACAGGTCGACGTCGACGGTGCGGGTGACCTTGGCGACCACCAGCACCACGTTGAGCAAGAGCACCGCCGGGATCAGCGCACCCGCGATCGGCGACGCGAACGAGACGGCGGCACCCATCGGCCAGCCGACGTCGAGCACGTCGAGCTTCAGGCCGAGGACGTTGGCGAAGGCCATCGCCTTCGGGCCGACGACCGAGACGAGGAGGCCGACGACCAGACCGATCGCGATGAAGCCCACACCCACGGTGAGCCCGGCGCGGAACGACTTGGAGAATCCCTGGCCGAGCGCCATGCCGAGCAGGGTGATGATGATCGGCATCATCACGGGCGCGCCGAGATCGAGGACGTAACGGACGCCTTGTTCGAGCGCGCTCATGCTCCCCCCAAGGCCGAAGCGAGCTCGTCTGCGGTGGTCGCTTCGACGAGGCGTGTCCGGAGCGCGTCGTCCTGCAGCCGTTCGATCAGGTCCGAGAGGCTCGCGCCCGCCTGCTCCTTGGCGCTGAAGGCCGGCATCACCACCACCGAGACCATCAGCTCGATGCCGGGGCTGCCCATCTGGCGGAACTTCACCGGCGACGCGAGCGTCGCGACGGCGATCGCCGGGGAGACGACGTGCTCGGGCTCGGCGTGCGGCAGCGCGACGGCGACGCCGGGGAAGGGCAACCCTGTCGGCGAACGTTTCTCCCGGGCGAGCGCGGCCGCTTCGAACGAGGGTTGCGCGTGGCCTGCCTCGACGAGGCGTCGCGCGAGCGCGCGCACCACGTCTTGCGCAGTCTTCGCTTCGAGTCGGACGAGGCAGAGCGCGGCGTCGATCACGACAGCGAGGCTACAGCGAATTCGCCCAGTCGCGCCCGTCGGAAATCAGACCAGCAGGTCGAGCTTCCCGAGGAGGTAGTCTCGCGCCACCACGACGTCGTGCACCTCGTCCGGACCATCGGCGATGCGGGCCGCGCGTGCGCCGCGGTACCACTGGGCGAAGGGCATGTCGTCCGAGAATCCGAGGCTGCCGTGCATCTGGATGGCGTCGTCGAGCACCTGGCAGAGGAGCTTGGCAACGTGGTTCTTCGCCATCGAGGAGTAGGGCTTGGCCTCGCGGGCGAGCCCCTGCTCGAGCATCCAGGCGCAGTGAAACGTCATCAGGTTGCCAGCGTGGATGCCGCGAGCGGCCTCGGCGATCATCTTCTGGATCATCTGGTGGTGCGCGAGAGGCTTGCCGAACGACACCCGTGTCGCGAGGTACTGCTTGCACAAATCCAGCGTTCGCTCGGCGAGACCGAGCCATCGCATGCAGTGCGTGAGCCTGGCGGGGACCAGGCGCTTCTGCGCGAGCATGAACCCATCGCCGACGTTCGCGAGCACGTCGGCGTCGGTGGCGCGCACGGAGTGGAACTTCATCTCCGCCTCCCGGTGCACCAGCAACGGTTCGGCGAGCGTGGGGATGTCGCGCACGTGCTCGACGCCGGGCGCGTGGCGGTCGACGACGAACATCGACGCGGCCTTCGGGTCCTTCGGGTCGTCGGACGTGCGAGCCATGACGATCAGGAAGGACGCGTCGCCGCCGCCGGTCGTGTACCACTTGTGACCGTCAATCACCCAACCCTCGCCGTCCCGTCGCGCGGTCGTGCGCAGGTTGCTCGGATCCGCGCCGGCGCCCGGGGCCGGCTCGGTCATGCAGAAGCCGCTCGTGATCTCGCCCGCGGCGAGCGGGAGCAGCCATCGCTGCTTGATCGATTCCGACGCTGCTCCGAGGAGCAGATCCATGTTCCCCTGATCGGGCGCGTCGCAGTTGAAGACCCGGGCACCGACGGGCGTGCGACCCATCTCGCGGAACAGGACCGACATCCCCATCACGCCGAGCCCGAGTCCACCGAGGTCTTTGGGGAGGTGCGGCACCCACAACCCCGCCTTCTTGGCCTCGCCTTGCAGCCGCCGCAGCGTGTCGTACCCGCGGCGACGGTCCTCCTCGACGATCGCGCGCTCGTTCGGCAGGACGTGTTCATCCATGAAGGCGCGAACCTTCGTGCGGAGCTCGGCGAGGTGGGGGGGCAGGGCGAAGTCCATGGCCTCCGAGGCTACGCGAGCGGCACTCGCGCAGGCGAATCGTGCTAAGGGAAATGTGATGTCGCTCGGGCGCTCGCTGCTCCTCTGCGTGTTCGCCGCGGGGTGCGCCGCCGGTGACGAGGACGGGGCCGGCGGAGCGCCGTTCGCCAATGATGCCGCGTCCGATGTGACGCTCGCGGAGGTCGCGACGGACGTTCTGGCCGTCGATGCGTTCGAGCTCGACGCGTCCCCTACCGACACGTCCGGCGTCTCCGCGGATTCCGCGTGCGCCACGGCGAGCGCCGTCGCGAAGACCGAGCTGCTCCCGGTCGACATCATCTGGATGGTCGACAACTCGGCCAGCATGGCGCCCGCGGTGGCCGAGGTGAAGGCGGGGTTGAACAACTTTGCCGCGCTCATCGCCGCCAAGTCGCTCGACTACAAAGTCATCATGCTCTCCATCAAGAGCAAGACGAGCCCGATCACCGTTGCGGGCTCGACGCGCTACCCGGTGTGCATCCCTCCGCCCCTCGCCGGCGACGCCGACTGCGGCAACGGCCCGCGGTTCTTCCAGTCGAGCGTCGACATCAAGAGCACGCAGCCGCTCGAGCAGTTCATCGGCACGCTCGATCAGACCGATGGCTACAAGCTCGGTCAGGAGCGCGGGGGCGAGCCGTGGAAGCCGGAGCTGCGGCCGACGGCGAGCCGCACCATCGTCGTCGTCACCGACGACAACGCGCGGTTTTCCGCGACTGACTTCGAGACCTTCGCCGGCGGAAAGAACCCGTTCAATTCGCTCACGCTGCCGCCCGGCATCCTCGACGCTTCGCGTGCGGGCATGTTCACCGGCTACCTGTTCGCGGGGCTCTACGGGTGGGGCTCGGAGACCGACCCCTCGGTCAAGTGCAAATACTCCGACGGCACCTTCCCGCCTGCATCGGGCGCGGTCTACACCACGCTCGTCAAGAAGACCGGGGGCCCGCGGGCGAAGCTATGCGATGGCAAGGCCGCGTGGGGCCCGTTCTTCGACGCGGTGGCGACCGCCGTCGCCAAGACGGCGAAGTTGAGCTGCGAGCTCGCCATCCCGCCGCCGTCGACCGGCACGCTCGATCCCACTGCGGTCAACGTGAACATCGTCGCCGGCACGACGACCACGCTCGTCCCCAAGGTGACCGGCGCCGGCGCGTGCGGCATTGGGCTCGGTTGGTATTACGACAGCGAGACGGCGCCGAAGAAGATCATCCTCTGCCCCGCTGCCTGCGATCTGGCGAACTCCTCGGTCGGTGTCGACAAGGCCGGCAAGATCGACGTGTTGTTCGGCTGCAAGAGCGTCATCAAGTAGGCGCGGCAAGCTCCTTGCTGAGGGGCGAGGCATGCGCCGTACTCTTGCCTTGGTCCTCGCCTCCACGTTCACGCTGACGACTGCGCTCGCGCAAGGAGGTCAGGTCCTCCCGTATGACGACGAGCAACCCGTCCCCGTCGGCCATCACCTCGAGACCCGCCCACGACTCGGTCTCGCGATCACCGGCGGCGCGCTCCTCGCCACCGGCGCGACGTTCTTCGCCTACGGCTGGTCCTACCGCCAAAGCGAGATCCGCAAGAACGACGCGTCTGAGGACGCCGCCGCGTTCGCCAATCCCGGCAGCGGCGGAGAGGTGCTGATGTGGACGGGCGGCGTGATCGCTGCCGTGGGCGTGCCGCTGTTGCTCGCGGGAATCTTCGCCAAGAAGACCGTTCTCGTGCGTGACGATCTCGCGGTCGCGCCGGTGATCACGCCCGCGTTCGGGGGTCTCTCGTTGTCCGCCAGGTTCTAGAGTAGAGCAGTTCTCGATAGCGTTGATTCTGGTGACCCGTTCCCCCCGGCTTGAAAAGCCGGGGCCCCTTCGCGAACCTCACGAACGCACGCGTCTTCAGCTTGAAGCCCTTACG
>Ga0208492_1000374_pt1 | contig 39754 bp, 45 predicted proteins | sample Subbioar_CSW14AB_FD_184820 | JGI IMG/M metagenome (GOLD analysis project Ga0208492, IMG submission 184820) | Serpentinite rock and fluid subsurface biosphere microbial communities from McLaughlin Reserve, California, USA - CR12Mar_CSW14AB (SPAdes) | ecosystem: Environmental > Terrestrial > Deep... | reverse complement strand
CCGCATCGTTCCGGCACGTCGGGGCCACGAGCGCCGGTCAGGCGGTGGCGTCGTCCTCGCCCTCGGCCTGCGAGGGGTGGCCCTCCGGGCGGAGCGTGTCCGCGTCGTGCGGGTCGTCGGGGTCCTCGCCCTCGGCCTGCGAGGGGTGCTGGCCGCCGCCGTAGCTGTACTCGTGGTGGCCGCCCACCTCGCCGCCGCCCAGGGTCGCGCCGCCCTGGTTGGCGTCCTCGACGCCGAGGTCCGCGCCTCCGCCGGCCGGCGGGACGTCCGTCGGCGGGTCGGCCATGCCGGGCTCGTCGTCCAGCTCGGCGGGACCGTCCTCGATCACCGGGTCCTCGCCCGTCGAGAGGTCCGGATCCTCGCTGACGAGGTCGTCCTCCGGGCCGCGGTGCTCGTTCGGGTCGGTCGTGTTCTCGCTCATGTGGCACCTCCATTCGGTGCCGCCAGCGTCGCGCGGCGCGCCGCGGCCGCGCCAGGGGATTGACACGGCACGCGGCCGGCATCCGGAGACGGGAGACGTGGATGCCAGCCGCGCGTGTGGTGCCCGGACATGACGCGGCGCGCGGGCGTCCGTGCTCCGCGCGCCGCGACCGAACCGGGCGGTTCAGGGGATCAGAAGTCCTCGCCCTCGGCCTGCGAGGGGTGCTTGTCGAACCAGTAGGGGCGGCCGAGGTGGAGGAGGGCGTCGGTGTCGAACTCGTGCTTCATGGGTGTCTCTCGTTTCGTGAGCGGCGGATGGGGTGACGGTCAGTACGCCTGGGCGCGCTGACCGACGATCAGGTGGATGAGGGCGAAGCGGCCCTCGCGCTGGGCCTTGAGCGCCGCGGCGACGGCGGCGGGCACGTCGGCGTCGCGCTCCACGCGCACGCCGAAGCCGCCGAAGGCGACCGCCATGGCGGCGAAGTCGGGGTTCACGAGCTGGGTGCCCGAGATGCGGCCCGGGTGGTGGCGCTCCTGGTGCGTGCGGATGGTGCCGTACTCCTGGTTGTCCATCACGACGACCAGGGGAGCGGCGCCGTACTGCCGCGCGGTCGCGAGCTCCTGGCCGTTCATGAGGAACTCGCCGTCGCCCGCGATCGTGACGATCTGGCGGCCGGGGAAGCGCAGCGACGCGGTGACGGCCGAGGGGATCGAGTACCCCATCGAGCCGTTGCCCGCGCTCACCATGGCCGGATACTGACGGACCGGGAAGTAGCGGTGCGCCCAGTTCGTGTGCTCGCCCGCGCCCAGCGTGACGAGCGCGTCACCCTGCAGCTGCGGCACGAGGTGCGCCATCAGCGTGTCCATGCGGGCGGGCGCCTCGGCGTCGGTGCGGGCGGCCGGAAGGGCCGCGAACTCCTCCTGCTGGCCGCGCATCCGGGCGGTCCACTCGGCCCATTCGGGCTTGGTGGGCACGTCCAGCGCCTGCAGGTCGCGGACGAACGCGCTCGGCTTGGCGACGATCTGGTGCGACACGGCGCCCGAGCGCCCGCGCAGCGAGGCGTCCATCGTGATCAGGAAGTTGCGGCGGTGCCAGCCCTGGCGGGCGATGTAGCCGCTGGTCAGCACGTCGCCGGGGACCGTGCCGACGAAGACCAGCAGGTCGGTCTCCTCGAACAGGTCGTAGGTGGGCTTGGGGCGGCCGTACCCGATGGGGCCGACGTAGCTCGGCGAGTCGAAGCCCACGACGCCCTCCGTGCGCCACTCGGCCGCCGCGGCGATGCCGTGCTTCTCGAGCCACGCGGTCAGCTGCGCCGATGCCTCGGGGGTCCAGTCGCTGCCGCCCGTGACGAACAGGGGCTTCTCGGCCTCGCGCAGCGCCTCGGTGAGCGCGGCCGCGTCGGAGATCGAGACGCCACCGGCGGCGACCGGGATCGGCGGATGCACCGTGACGGGCACCTCGCGCCGGATGACATCCTCGGGCAGGCCGACGACCACCGGGCCAGGGCGGCCGGAGCGGGCCGCGAAGATCGCCTCGGCGACGGTCTCGGAGGCGCGCTCGGCCGAGTCCAGCACCAGCACGCGCTTGGCGCCCTTGTCGAACCAGCCGTGGATGTCGAACTCCTGGAACGCCTCGCGCCCGCGGTGGTCCATCGGGATGAGCCCGACGAACAGCACGAGCGGGGTGGAGTCCTGCCAGGCCGTGTGGAGCCCCACCAGCGCGTTCGCCGCGCCGGGGCCGCGCGTCACCATGACGATGCCGGGCAGGTCGCTGAGCTTGCCCTCGGCCTCGGCCATGTAGGCGGCGCCGCCCTCCTGGCGGCACACGATCGTCTCGATCGACGAGGTGTGCAGCCCGTCGAGCACCTCGAGGTAGCTCTCGCCCGGCACGACGTACGCGCGCGGGATGCCGTGCTCCTCGAGCGTGCGGACGATCGCGTGGCCGGCGGTCTCCGTGGTCGGCAGGGCGGGGGCCGTCGTGGCCGGGGTCTCCAGAATGCTCGTCATCGTCGCTCCGGGAAGTCGGTGGGGTGGACACCAGATTCCCACCGCGCACAACGGTTCTTGCCCGTCCGATGCCCCGAAAGATCATGCGATCTTTCGCGATCGATGAAGTATCGGCCCCCGCTCGTCGCGGATCAGGACCACCGGGCGATCAGCGCGCCCAGCAGCGCGACCCCCGCGGCCGCGATCGCGACCGCGCCGTAGCCGCCCGCGGCGGTCGCCGCGACGGGGCCGAGCGTCGGGCCGAGCGCCGCGACGATCGTGATGGGCGCGGCGAACACGCCGTTGATCGCGCCGTAGTCGCGAGTCCCCCAGCGCTCGGCCACCGCGGAGCCCTGCACGAGCGTCTGCGCGCCGCGCACGGCGCCCGCCGCGACCCCGATCCCGATGAGCAGCCACGCCGGCCCCGGCACGGCGGCGAGCAGCAGCAGCGCGAGGGCCGCGAGCGCGGACGTGATCGTGAGGGCGATCCGCGGCGGCGCGCCATGCGGCAGGGCGACGTAGATCAGGCGCCCGATCACCTGACCCGCGCCCAGCAGGCCGAGGATCGCCGAGGCGATGAGCCCGAGCGAGAACAGCGCCGTCACGAGGGCGAGCGGCCATCCGGTGTCGTCGGAGATCGCCGGCGCCGCCACGATGAGCGCGTAGAACAGGATGCCCCAGCTCACGAGCTGGGCCAGCGAGAGCGCGGTCAGGCGCCCGGCCTGCCACGCCTCGGCGGTGGCCGGCGGGTGGGCCCCGACCGGTGGTGCCGGATCCGGGCCGGTCACGCGGGGTCGGCGGTGAGGCGGGCGGCAAGCCCCTCGACCGCGGCGCGGATGTCGTCGCGCAGGCCGCGGATGCCCGCGTCGTCCCAGCTCTCCGGGTCGGGGAACACCCACTCGACCAGCTCGCCCCGCACCGGGCCGGGCAGCTGCAGGCCCGGCTTCATCGTGACGACCACGTCGGCCGTGGCGACGTCCTCGGCGGTGACCGCGCGCGGGGCCGGGGGTGCGACGGCGGGTTCGGGTTCTCGGCGTCGCGTCGGGGGGTCAGTGGGCCGTCGCGGGTGCGATCTCGGCGATCAGGGCCTCGACGCGGGCCTTGATCTCGTCGCGGATCGGGCGGACCGCCTCGATCCCCTGGCCGGCCGGGTCGTCGAGCTGCCAGTCCTCGTAGCGCTTGCCGGGGAAGATCGGGCAGGCGTCGCCGCAGCCCATCGTGATGACGACGTCGGACTCCTTGACGGCCTCGACGGTCAGCACCTTGGGGGTGTTGCCGGCGATGTCGACGCCCTCCTCGGCCATGGCCTGCACCGCGACGGGGTTGATCTCGTCCTTGGGCGCCGAGCCGGCCGAGAGGACCTCGACCCGGTCGCCCGCGAGCGCCTGCAGCCATCCGGCGGCCATCTGCGAGCGCCCGGCGTTGTGGACGCACACGAACAGGACGGTGGGCTTGGTGGCGGTCATGGCGCTCTCCTCGATCGGCGGGGGTATGCCTAAAGCATAGATCACGATCTATGTGTTGCGCCAGGCCCGGATCGGTCCCACCGCGGAGCGGCTCAGTGCTCGCCGCCGAGCCCGCCCGAGAGGCGGCCGTGGATGCCCGCGGTGGCCTCGTTCATCCCGACGATCTCGACCTCGGCGCCGTGGCGCTCGTACTTCGTGACGAGCGCGTCGAGCGCGGCGACCGACGAGGCGTCCCACACGTGCGAGCGCGACATGTCGATCACGACGCGAGCCGGGTCGTCGACGTACTCGAACTGCGTGGTGAGGTCGTTCGACGACGCGAAGAACAGCTCGCCGTCGACCGTGTAGCGCGCCTCCGAGCCATCGGGTGCCACGGCGCGCTCGACCGTCGTGAAGTGCGCGACGCGGCGCGCGAACAGCACGGCCGCGACGATCACGCCGACGATCACGCCGATCGCGAGGTTGTGCGTGATGACCGTCAGCGCCACGGTCGCGACCATCACCGCGGTCTCGCTCTTCGGCATCCGGGAGAGGGTCGACGGCAGGATGCTGTGCCAGTCGAAGGTGAGCGCCGACACCATGATCATGACCGCCACGAGCGCCGCCATCGGGATGATCGCGACCACATCGCCGAGCGCCACGACCAGGATCAGCAGGAACGCGCCCGCGAGGAAGGTCGAGATGCGGGTCCGGGCTCCCGACGCCTTGACGTTGATCATGGTCTGGCCGATCATCGCGCAGCCGCCCATGCCGCCGAACAGGCCGGAGAGCACGTTCGCGACGCCCTGGCCCCACGACTCCCGCGTCTTCGACGAGCGGGTGTCGGTGATGTCGTCCACGAGCTTCGCCGTCATGAGCGACTCGAGCAGGCCGACCGCCGCCATCGCGAGCGCGTACGGCCCGATGATCCCGAGCGTCTCGAGCGTGAGCGGCACGTTCGGGATGAGCAGGAACGGCAGGCTCTCGGGCAGCGCGCCCTGATCGCCCACGGTCGGCACGTCGATCGCGAACACCACGACGACGGCGGTGAGCAGCACGATCGCCACCAGCGGTGCGGGCACGGCGCGGGTCAGCTTCGGGAACAGCCACAGGAGCAGCAGGCCCGCGGCGACGAGCGGGTACACCATCCAGGGCACGTCGACGAGCTGCTCGAGCTGCGACAGGAAGATCAGGATGGCGAGCGCGTTCACGAAGCCGACCATCACGCTGCGCGGGATGAACCGCATCAGCTTCGCGACCCCGAGCAGGCCGAGCGCGACCTGGATGACGCCGGCCAGGATCACGGTGGCGAGCAGGTGGTCGAGACCGTGGTCGCGCATCACGGGTGCGATCACGAGCGCCACCGCGCCGGTTGCCGCCGAGATCATTGCCGGGCGTCCGCCGAGGAACGCGATCGCGACCGCCATGACGAACGACGAGAACAGGCCGACCCGCGGGTCGACGCCCGCGATGATCGAGAACGCGATCGCCTCGGGGATCAGCGCCAGCGCCACCACGAGCCCGGCGAGCACCTCGCGCGTGAGCAGTCGCGGCGAGCGCAGCGCATCGCGCACGGAGGTCGCGAACCGGCCGTCGGCCGACGTCAGGACAGGGGGCATGGATCCTCCAGGGCGTGGGCAGGCGCGCGGGACGCAGGGGAGACCGCCGGATAATGGATGACTGCGCCGCGCGAGAGCCGCGGGCGCGCTCAACCCTACCGTAACGTGAGGGCTGAGCTCCGGGAGGGGGCCGCGTGCTGGATGACGACGCCGTGCGAAGCGGGACCATGCACATCGGCGAGCTCGCCGAGCGCGCAGAGCTGTCGCTGCGCACCATCCGGCACTACGACGAGATCGGCCTGCTCAAGCCCTCGGCGCGCACCGACGGCGGCTTCCGGCTCTACACGGAGCGCGACCTCGCACGCCTGCTGCTGATCCGCCGCATGAAGCCGCTCGGATACTCGCTCGAGCAGATGGCCGAGCTGCTGCGCATCGCCGACGGTCTCGATGCCGACCCGGAGCACGCGGTCGCGAGGGAGCGTCTGGCGCGCCTGATCGCCGACGCGGAGGAGCGCCGCGAGAAGGCGCGCGCCCAGCTCGCGATGGCCGACGAGTTCATCGAGCTGCTGCGCCGCCGCTGAGCGGCGCCGGGGTGCGAAGGTATGCGAAACGCACCTTCCGACGCCGCACCGCATGCATTTCGCATACCTTCCGGGCGTCGCCGGCGTCAGAGCAGCTCGTCCAGGAGAGCGCGGACGCGGCGCTCGACGTCGTCGCGGATGGGGCGCACGCCCTCGAGCGGCAGGCCCGCGGGATCCGCGAGATCCCAGTCCAGATAGCGGATGCCGGGGTACACCGGGCAGACGTCGCCGCAGCCCATCGTGACTACGACGTCCGCCGCGCGCACGGCCTCGTCGGTCAGGGGCTTCGGGAACTCCCCGCCGACCGTCACGCCGATCTCGTCGAGCGCGAGCGCGATGGTCGAGCGCATGTCGGGCGCCGGAAGCGACCCGGCGGTGCGCACGCGCACGCGATCCCCCGCGAGGTGCCGCAGGATGCCCGCCGCCAGCTGCGAGCGGCCCGCGTTCTGCACGCAGACGAACAGCACCTCGGGGTGGTCGCGGTGGGAGCGGTCCGCGCGCGCGAGGGCCTCGAGCCGTCCGGCGGCGAAGGCCGCCGTGCGCGAGGCGAGGTGCCGGGGCGGCTCGTCGCCGCGGGCGAGCAGGTCGCGGCTCTCGCGCACGTACGCCGCGACGGTCTCGGGACTGAAGACCCCGCGGAAGCGCGTCGCCAGGTCGGCGGTGAGGCGCTCGAGATCGGGCTCCGCCTGACGCGGCGCGGCGCCGATCAGCTCGGCGACCGCGTCGACGCGATCGGGCGCGACCGAGAACCAGGCCCGGCGGCCGTCCTGCTCGCGCGTCACCAGACCCTCGGCGAGCAGCGCCTTCATGTGGTGGCTCACGGTCGGCTGGCGCAGCTCCAGGCGCTCGGCGAGCTCGCCGACGCGAGCGCGCCCGTCCGGTGCGTCGAGGATCAGCCGCAGGATGCGCGCGCGCGTCGGATCCGCGAGCGTCGCGAGCGAGCGTGCGGCATCCATAGATGCAAGTCTATGTGCGGTGGGAGCCGCCGGCGGCGCTCGGGGTGCTCGTTGGGCGACCGAGCGCCAGCGAGGGAGACGAAACGGTCGAAGCGTGCCGGCGGGTTCGACGCCGTTTCGACTCGCTTCGCTCGCTCAACGATCACGGGGGCGTCCTCGCTCAGTCGGGGCGGCGGCGTTCCAGCAGGATCGTGTCGAGCCACTCGCCCGTGTGCGGGCCCGCCTGGGCCTGCGCGATCCGCTCCCGGCGGCCGACCTCGCGGAAGCCCTCCGCGAGGTGCAGGCGGAAGCTCGCGGAGTTCTGCGGGAAGACCGACGACTGGATGGTCCAGTACCCCGCGGCGTCGGCCGCCGCGACGAAGGCCCGCAGCAGCGCGCGCCCGACGCCGCGCCCGCGCGCGGCCGACGCGATGTAGATCGAGTGCTCGATCACGCCGCGGTACACCGGCCGCGCCGAGACGGGCGAGGCGGCCGCCCAGCCGAGCACCGCGCCGGTCTCGTCGACGGCCACGAGCCGCGGCGCGGCGACCTTGCCCGCGTCGAACGCCTCCCACGACGGGGTCGCGGTCTCGAACGTGGCGACGCCCGTGTCGATGCCCTCCCGGTAGATGCGCTCGACCGCGGGCCAGTCCTCGGGCGTCAGGTCGCGGATCGAGATCACGGATCCATTCTCGGCCGTCAGCAGCATCCGCCCGCGGACGTCGAGCACACCCCGGTCGCGGGAAGCGTCAGCTCGACGCGCCCCGCCGACGCGGCGTCGCCCGCGAGCCAGGCCACCACCGAGCGGACCTGCTCGTACCCGGTCTTGAGCAGGAAGGTCGGCGCGCGGCCGTAGCTCTTCATGCCGACGATGAAGAAGCCCTGCTCGGGGTGCGCCAGCTCGCGATAGCCGTGCGGGGACACCGTGCCGCACGAGTGCACGTTGGGGTCGATGAGGGGCGCGAGGCGACGCGGCGCCTCGACGATGTCGTCGAGCTCGAGCCGCAGCTCGCGCAGCATGCCGAGGTCCGGCCGGAAGCCGGTCGCCGCCACGACCAGGTCGGTGTCGTGCGCCGCTGCCTCGCCCGCGCGCCGGCCGTGCAGGCGCACGCCGTCGCCGGCGGGCTCGGCGCGCAGGATCTCGAACCGGTCGAGCACCTCCACGCGGCCGTCCGCCACGAGACGCTCGAGCCGGGCGCCGAGCGCTCCGCGCCCCTCGAGCTCGTCGCCGCCGGTCGAGATCCGGGCGGCCGCCGCGTTGCGGATGAGCCACGTCACGCGGGTGCCCGGCTCGTCGCGCGCGAGCGACGCGAGGGCGATGAGCGTGTTCGCGGCGGAGTGCCCGGCGCCCACGACGGTCGTGTGGCGGCCGGCGAAGCGCTCCCGGTCGGCGCCGAGCACGTCGGGGAGGGTCGGAGCGACCCGGTCGGCGATCGCGTCCCAGCCGAGCGGGGCGAGCCCGCCCGACCCCAGCGGGTTCGCCTGTCCCCAGGTGCCCGAGGCGTCGATCACGGCGCTCGCGGTCTCGTCGACGATCGTGCCGTCCGCCAGCCGCAGGCGCAGGGCGAACGGCGCCCGGGAGCGACCCGCGGTGCGCGTCCGGTCCATGCCCTCGCGCGTCACGGCCAGCACCTCGACGCCCGTGCGCAGGTGCGGGGCGATCGCCGGATGTGCCGAGAGCGGCGCGACGTACTCGTCCACCAGTTCGCGACCGGAGGGGGCGCGCCCCGCGGCGGGCGCCTGCCATCCGGAGGCGCCGAGCAGTCGCACGGCGGCGTCGTCGACCAGGTGCTCCCACGGCGAGAACAGGCGCGTGTGGCCCCACTCGCGGATCGCGGCGCCGGCCGACTCGCCCTTCTCGAGCACGACGAACGGGATGTCGCGCTCGGTCAGGCGGGCGGCCGCGGCGAGCCCGATGGGCCCCGCGCCGATGATGGCGACGGGAAGCGCGTTCGCCCGCGCCGTCGCGGCGGGAGCGGGGGTGAGGTCGATGAGGGTCATGTGCGGCTCCTGGACAGGATATCGATGGCTGTCGATGTCCGAGTCTGCACCTCTCTATCGATGGATGTCAATATCGACTATGATCGATGCATGCCCGGTCCCGCACTCGACGTCATCCAGCCCGCCGGCGCGTGCTGCGCGCCGCTGCAGCGCGAGCCGCTCGCGGCCGCCGAGGCCGAGGACCTCGCACGCACGATGAAGGCCCTCGCCGATCCGGCGAGGCTGCGACTGCTGTCCATCGTGGCGGCGAGCGAGGGTCAGGAGGCCTGCGTGTGCGACCTGATCGACCCGGTCGGGCTCGCGCAGCCGACGGTGTCGCATCACCTCCGGGTGCTGACCGAGGCGGGGTTCCTGGCGCGCAGCAAGCGCGGGACATGGGCCTACTACGCGCTGGTGCCCGGGGCGCTCGACCGCATCGCCGACGTCCTGAGGGGCTGATTCGCGCGGATCCCTCTCGATTCATAGGCTGCTGTCTATGAATCAGCAGGTCGCGGCCGCCCGTCCCAGCGCTCCCCCCGCTCCGCGCGCGGTCTCGCCGCGCGAGCTCGCCGGCGAGTTCCTCGGCTCGGCGCTGCTCGCCTCGGTCGTGATCGGCTCGGGGATCATGGCGGCCCGCCTGTCGCCCGCCGACGTGGGCCTGCAGCTGCTCCAGAACGCGTTCGCCACGGCGCTCGGGCTCGCGGTCCTGATCGTCGTGTTCCAGCCGATCTCGGGCGCCCACTTCAACCCCGTCGTCACGCTCGCGGACGCCGCGACCGGCGGGCGGCCGTGGCGCGCGGTCGCGCCCTACGCGCTCGTCCAGTCGCTCGGCTGCATCGCCGGCGCCGTCCTCGCCGACCTGATGTTCGGCGAGCCCGCGGTCCGCTGGAGCACGACCGACCGCGCGATCCCGTCGAACCTGCTCGCCGAGGTTGTGGCGACCGCCGGCCTGGTGCTGGTGATCTTGGTGCTGGTCCGCACCGGCCGGGCCGCGCTCGCCGCCCCGGCGGTCGGCGCCTATATCGGCGCGGCCTACTACTTCACTGCGTCGACCAGCTTCGCCAACCCGGCGATCACGATCGGGCGGATGTTCTCGGACACGTTCGCGGGCATCGCGCCGAGCTCCGCACCGGCCTACATCGCGGCGCAGCTCGTCGGCGGTGCGATCGGCATCGCACTCGCCGCGTGGCTGATCCCGGCGCACAAGTCAACCCGTTGAGTGCGACCCCCGCGCGTCCTACCGTCGGAGCAGGACGACCGAAGGGGGCGCCATGCACACCGAACTGCCGCCGATCCACACCTGGTGGCCCGAGCTGCCGATCGACGGGAAGCACCTGCTCCTGGCCAACCTGGACGCGCAGCTGCCGCCGCCCCTGATCGCCGCGATCTCCGAGATCACGGGGGAGGACGTCGGGCAGGGCGCGCGCCTGACGGACGACGACCGCGCCTACATCGAGACGCAGTCGGAGCAGGTCGACTGAGGGTGACGCCCCCCGGCTCGCTGCCGAAGCTCGGCTCGCTCGCCGAGCTGGCGGAGTTCGTGCGCGGGCGCGACGCGTCGTACATCCGCTATTCGGAGGGCCCCGAGCACGACGCGGCCGAGCAGAGCCGCGACACCGAGAGCGGGCTCGATCTGCCCGGCCTGTCGGTCAACCCGCTGCATCCCGAGTCGTGGTGGACGCGTCCGCTCGAGGACTGGCTCGCCCGACAGGTGCGCCAGTACGCCGAGCTCGCGGAGAAGAACCCCGACCGCTACGCGTGGGTGCTCGACGGCCGCACGGTCGGCCGTGGACCGGACTGCGAGCCGCTGCTGGCCGAGATCCGGCCCCTCGCCACGCTGACGCCCGAGCTGCTCGACGAGGCCGCCGAGCGCTACGAGCGCGTCTTCGACGCGGGCCGCGGCCCCGAGGACTGAGCCTCGGATACACGCCCGCGGTCAGCCCTTCACGCCGCCGGCCGTCACGCCCTCGATGATGTGCTTCTGGGCGACGAAGAACAGCACGATCATGGGGATGGTCGTGATCACGCTCGCGGTCACGAGGATCTCCCAGTGCCACTCGCCGCCGAAGCCGAAGTTGTCGAGGAGCGCCTTGAGTCCTCGCGGCACCGTGAAGTTGGCCGAGTCCCGCAGGTAGATCAGCGATCGCATCAGGTCGGTCCACACCGCCTGCACCTCGAACACGAGCGTCACCGCGATCGCGGGGCGGCTGAGCGGCAGCCCGATCCGCCAGAACACCTGCCACGGGTTGGCGCCGTCGACCCGGGCCGCGTCGAACAGGTCGCGCGGCAGCGACAGCATGAACTGGCGCAGCAGGAAGATGTAGAACGCGCTGCCGAACAGGTTGTGCGCCCACATCGGGATCAGCGTGTTCACCGTTCCGAGCGAGTTCCAGATCAGGAACGTGGGGATCATCGTGACGGCCCCCGGCAGCATCATCGACCCCAGCACGAGCGCGAACAGCGGCCCGCGCCCCCTGAACCGGTAGTACGCGAAGCCCCACGCGACCATCGCGCTGGAGAGCGTCACGGTGGTCGCCGCGAGGACCGTGACCAGCAGCGTGTTGGTGAGCCAGAGCGCGAGCGGCGCCTCCTGCCACACCTGCACGTAGTTGTCGAGGATGAACGTCTCGGGGATCAGCCGGTTGTCGAACACCTCGCCGCGCGGCTTGAACGAGGCGCTCACCAGCCACACGAACGGGTACAGGAAGACGACGCCCACCGCGGTCAGCGCGATCACGGTCAGGACGCGCCCCGCCCGCGTCTGTCGGCGCCGCGACGGGAGGCGCTTCCGGCGCACCGCGGGCTCGTCCTGCGCGTCGGCCGTCACCGGGGCGGCGACGAGGGCCTCGGCCTGACCGAGCGGCCCGGGCTTCCCCAGCGATCCGGACAGCGTGCTCATCGCGCGGTCCCTCCCTCGTAGTGGACCAGGCGCCGCGAGACGACCGCCTGGATCGCCGTGACGACCATGATCACCAGGAAGAGGAGCCACGCCATGGCGGCCGCGTACCCCATGTTGAGGAACTGGAACGCCTGCTGGAACAGGTAGATCACGTAGAACAGGGCCGCGTCGTTGCCGTAGGTGGTGTTGCCCGCACCGAAGAACGCGGTGTAGGCCTCGTCGAAGGTCTGCAGGCCCGCGATCGTGTTCACGACGACGATGAAGAACACGGCCGGGCTGATCATGGGCAGCGTCACGCTGAGGAACTGCCGCCACCATCCGGCGCCGTCGATGCGCGCCGACTCGTACAGCTCGTCCGGCACACCGCGCAGTGCGGCGAGCAGGATGAGGACGGACGCGCCGACCGTCCACAGGCTCATGATCACCAGACCCGGCTTCACCCAGGCCGGGTCGGTGGTCCAGGACGGCCCGTCGATCCCGACCGTGCCGAGCGCCGTGTTGAACAGGCCGTTCTGTCCGTTGAACAGCAGCAGGAACAGGATGCCCACCGCCACCGGCGGGGTCATCTTGGGCAGGAAGAACACGGTCCGGAAGAACCCGGACGCGCGTCCCGCTCGCGCCAGCAGCAGGGCCAGCGCGAGCGAGACGATCACGTACAGCGGCACCTGCACGACCGTGAAGAACAGGGTGTTCGACAGGGCCAGGGCCACCTTGGGGTCGGAGAACAGCTCCGCGTAGTTGTCGAAGCCGACGAACGTCGGATCGTTGATCACGTCGTAGTCGGTCAGCGACAGGTAGGCGCTGTAGATGAGGGGCCACGCGGTGAAGACCGCGAACCCGATCAGCCACGGCGACAGGAAGAGCAGCGCGGCGCGGTTCTCGCGCCGGGTCATCCCTCCTCCTGCGACTGCTCCATCTCGGCCCAGGCGTCGTCGAGCGCCTTCTGCGCGGTCTGCTGCGCCTCCGCCAGAGCGTCGGCGGGCTCAGCCTCGCCCGAGAGCACCGAGTTCACGGCATCCTGCATCGCCGACTCGAACTCCGCGTCGGCCGGGCTGGCGGGCAGCGCGAACGTGTGCTCGTTCGCCTCGTAGGTCGACGCGACCGCGGTGTCCCACGGCTCGCCGCCCGAGGTGACCATGCCCCGGATGAGCTCGTCGGCCTCGGCGTTGCCCGTCAGCAGGCCGGTGAAGGGCTTGCCCTCCTCCTCGCGCAGGTCCACGCGGGCCTGCGCGGCGGCCTCCCACGAGTCGACCGCGGTCATCACGCGCGCCCAGCGGCACGCGGCCTCCGGGTTGGCGGCGCCGGCCGGGATGGCCCACGCCGAGCCAGAGGAGAACGCGATCGGCTCGCCCTGGCGGTCCTTGACCGTCGTGAACGCCATCGGCGCATCCGGCGAGACGTCGCCCAGCACGTTGATGTACCACTGCTCCATGGGCATCGCGCCGAGGACGTCGGTCGCGAACTGGTTGCCCTCGCCGAAGAAGTCGGCGGAGTCGCGGTACGCCTTCACATCGCCGAAGCCGCCCTGCGCGTCGTAGATCCCCACGGCCCACTCCAGCGCCTCGACCGCGCCCGGGTCGTCCAGCTTCGCCTCGCGCCCGTCCTCGCTGATCAGGTCGACGCCGTTCGCCTTGGCCCACAGCGGGAAGAACTCCGGCAGCTTGCTGTCGTAGCCGATCACGCTGAGCTTGCCGCCGTCCGACTTCGTGAGCGCCTCGTTCGCGGCGGTCACGGCCTCCCAGTCGGAGCCGTCGACGTCGGACAGCTCAAGGCCCGCCTGCTCGAGCAGGTCGGCGTTCGCCATGGTCACCTGCACCACGTTGAACTCGGGGATGCCGTAGACCTGGCCGTCGAGCGTGACCTGCTCGATCGCCGACTCCACGAACATCCCGGTGTCGATGCCCTCGCCCTCGATGCAGCGCTCGAGCGGCACGATGGCGCCGCGCGCCGCGAGGGATCCGATCTGGTCGCGGTTGGCGTAGATGAGGTCCGGCGGGTCGCCCGTCGCGGCCGCCGAGAGGAACTGCTGCAGGTCGAGCTCGCCCTCGGCGACCGAGACCTCGACCTCGCCCAGTGCCTCCTTGGCGAGATCCATGCGGGTCGTCGCGACCTCGTCCACACCACCGAAGCCCATGACGCTGAGCTCGCCGGTGAGCTCCGCCTCCGCGTCGTACTCGGCGCCCGAGTCGTCGGCACCTCCCGTGCCGACCGCGCACGCGGTCGTGAGGACGAGGATCCCGCCCGCCATCAGCGCCGAGGCGGCCATTCGATTGCTTCTCATGTGATCCACTCCCGTCGTCGCTCCCCCTGGGGCGACGCTAGGAGCGGTTCCCGGAGGCGAGAAGCGGCTTGACAGAAGCGCGCCTCGGCCGTACCCCCGCCCAGCGGGCGTGCGTAGCGGCGTATGCGGCCGGGCGCAATCCCCTGACGACGGCACGGCCGGCATGCCTACGGTCGACGACGTGCCGGCCGACCGCCGGCGACCGCAGACGCAAGGAGGACCACATGAGCCAGACCCACCTGGAGACCCCGGAGGACCTGCTGCGCTTCCAGCTGCGCACCGCCATGACGATGGAGGAGGACTCGCTCGCGGCGCTCGGCGAGCTCGCCGAGGCCGCGAAGTCGGCCGACATCAAGAAGCTCTTCACGCACCACGCGGAGGAGACCCACGAGCAGATCGCGAACCTGCAGCAGGTCTTCAGGCTCCTCGAGGTGCCCGAGTCGACCGCCGCGTCGCCCAGCACGAAGGGCATCGGCAAGCAGGCCGAGGCGCTCATCGCGCGCACGGCGCCCGAGCTGCGCGACCAGGTCACGCTCTCGGCGGCCCTCGGCAACGAGCACTACGAGATGGCGGCGTACGAGGCGCTCATCCTGCCGGTCCAGGTGCTCGGCGCGACCGACGCCCTCGCACTCCTGAAGGCCAACGCCGAGCAGGAGATCCACACGAGCCAGGAGCTGTCGAACCGGCTCAAGCAGCTGCTCGGCGCCTGAGCGGCTCACGCGGAGAGGGGCGGATCCCGCGCGGGATCCGCCCCTCTCCGCGTGCGGGCCTACTCCGACTCGAGCGCCGCGGTGCCGTTCGGGGTTCCGACGGGCTTGGACTCGGCCGAGCCGCGCTGGCGCAGGTAGATCGAGAAGGCGACCATGCAGCCGACCGCGAGGAACTCGGACTGCCAGTTCTGCAGCGTCCGGTTCCAGAACTCGGGACTCGCGACGTAGGACGGCCACGTCATCGGCAGCTCGCCGTGGTCCATCGCCTCCTGGTTCGCGACGACGAGCCCGCCGAGCGACTGCGCCCACCATGACAGCAGGAAGATCGTGCCCATCACGAGCAGCATCGAGTTCGCGAGCAGCCAGCGGCGCCACCCGTCCGCCCGCGCCCACGGCGGCGAGTCGGGGCGGGCGTGGCGTCCCACCATCTGGTCCTCGTCGGTGCCGAGCCCCTCGTCACCGGGCTTCTTCGACTCGGGCGACCCGCGCTGCACGAGCCACACCGTGGCGAGGATGAACAGGAAGAACTGCAGGAACTCCGACTGCCAGTTCTCCGACACGTCGACCAGGAACTCGGACGACGTCACGGAGAACTGCAGGAACTCCGACTGCCAGTTCTCCGACACGTCGACCAGGAACTCGGACGACGTCACGAACTCGCCCAGCGAGACGGGGGCCTGGTCGTGCCGGATGAGCTCCTCGTTCTCGTTCGCGTGGCCGACGAGCGCCTGTCCCAGCACCGTGAGCGCGAAGAGGGCCAGGAAGAACAGGCTCAGGGCGTTGTCCTTGACGGCGCGCATGCTCACCTCCCGGCCAGCGGCAGGACGATCATGACGGCGAGGCCCGCGATCACGATCGCCATCCAGCTCCAGAAGGCGAACCGCATGCCGGCGGTCTCCTCGACGGTCTCGTCGCTGTTCGTGTCTGACATGCCTGCACGCTACGAGCGCCGGGCGGCGGGTCGCCACGGGGTTGACAATCGGCGCCGCGGGCGAGAAGTGCTCCCGCTCAGTGAGCCGGAGGGGGGAAGGCGGGCGGGTTCTAATGACCGCTCCTGCCGACGTCAACCCCGTTCATCCCCGTGCGCGATCTCCGTAGCGTCGAGGGCGCAAACGTGAGTGACCGAGCAATGGAGGCATGACATGACCACCACCCTGACCGCCGAGATCGACGTCGACGCCCCGGTCGACGTCGTCTACAACCAGTGGACCCAGTTCGAGTCGTTCCCGGAGTTCCTGGGCGCGGTGAAGGAGGTGCGGCAGATCGACGACGTGCGCACGCACTGGACGGTCAGCATCGCCGGCAAGGAGGAGGACTTCTACGCCGACATCGTGGACCAGGTGCCCGACTCGCACGTCGCGTGGCAGAGCACGGACGGGACCTTCCACGCCGGCCGCGTCGACTTCCAGCCGCACGGCAACGAGACGCGCGTGAAGCTGCGCATGGAGTGGGAGCCGGAGGGCTTCATCGAGAAGGTGGGCGCGGCCCTCAACATCGACGACGCGCAGGCTCAGCTCGATCTGCAGCGGTTCAAGAAGTTCATCGAGAGCCGCGGCGCCGAGACCGGCGGATGGCGCGGCGAGGTCCACGGACGACAGAAGACCAGTCCCGACCAGTGACGCGGATGAGGGTCCCCGGCTCGTATACCGGTATCGATTCCTTCGTTTAGGGTCACGAAGCGTCGTTCCGCGGGCCGGGGGACTGTCGCGCTCGCAAGGTGAGTATAGTCGCGACTATGGGGCGATTCATCTACGGAGCAGGCGGCGATTCGGTCGAGGTCGACGACCGGACCCTCGCGCATCTGCGCATCGTCGTCATGAACAAGCTGCGCCGAGGCGAGCCGTTCATGTACGACACCAAGCTGGGCGACGGGATCGGGCGGCGGAGCTTCTGGCTGCACCCGTCGGTGCCGCTCCAGTTCCACTTCTCGGGCGGCAGGGCGCCGCGCATCAATCGCGCGTGGCTCGACGAGCTCATGAAGGCCGCGAGCGGCCCGAACGGGCTCACGGTCATGCCGGAGCCGCCGGACCCGGCAGAGGCGCTGGGCGCTCCCGACGAGTGACCCGCAACGCGACGAAGTCCCCGCCACGGCATCAGCCGGGCGGGGACTTCGCTTCGGGGGGTGTGGGAGGGGTCAGGCCGCCGGTGCGGCCGGTTCGAGCGTCGCCTCGCTGCTGACGTGCTCGGACACCAGGGTGATGCCGCCGAGCGCGTTGGCCGACTGCGCCAGCTCCTCGAGCCACTCGCGGTTCAGCTCGGGAGCCACGGCCGCGTCGAACTGGAAGCGCACGGGGATCGAGGGGTGCAGCCAGATGGTGCTGCGACCCGGACCGTCCTCCTCGGGGTGCTGCCACGACACCGTGAAGCTCTCCTGGCGACGGAGCTTGCTGACGACGACCACTTTGAGATGCGCCAGCGCTCGATCGTCGATGTGGATCGGCGTCGAGTCCGTGCCGTAGTGAAGGATGCCCATGTGGACCAGGGTACGGGATTCCTTTCGGGCACTAATCGTTCTCCTTACCAGTGACGTAACGCTGGGTCCGATACGCGGAAAGGCGCCGTATCCCGCGCCGGGCGCGGGCTCCCAGCCCGCTCGTAGAACCGGCTCATAGCGTGACGCGCATGGCCTCCCTGCCCGTCGACGACGACCTGATCGAGCACGTCCGCGGGCTGCGCGACGAGATGACCCGGTTCCTCGCGGAGTACCGCTTCGGCATGCGTGAGATCGAGACGAAGATGTCGATCCTGCGCGAGGACTTCGAGCACGCCCACGCGTACAACCCGGTCGAGAACGTCAGCTGCCGGCTGAAGTCGCCGGACTCGATCGCCGAGAAGGTCGCACGCAAGGGCATCGAGCCGGACCTCGAGTCCATCCGGGCCCAGATCACGGACATCGCCGGAGTGCGGGTCACATGCAGCTTCGTGCGCGACGTGTACCGGCTCTTCGAACTGCTGGTGTCCCAGGACGACGTCACGGTCCGCGAGGTGAAGGACTACATCGCGAACCCAAAGCCGAACGGCTACAAGAGCCTGCACGCGATCGTCGAGGTGCCGGTGTTCCTGTCGACCGGGACGGTCCACGTGCCGGTCGAGGTGCAGTTCCGGACGATCGCCATGGACTTCTGGGCGAGCCTCGAGCACAAGATCTACTACAAGTACGACAAGCAGGTGCCGACCCGGCTCACCGACAGTCTGCGAGAGGCCGCGATCACGGCCGCGGAGCTCGACGCGCGCATGGAGAGCCTCCATCGCGAGATCCACGGCGAGCACGCGGCGCCGGTCGCTCCGCTGCGCGCGCTGCCGTCGGGCCGCGCATCCCACGCCTGAGGCGGCGTCACGCTTCCCCCGGGCGCAGCGCCGTCGCGTGCGCTGAGATGATCGACGAGACCGATCGGAGGCGGCATGTCGACGCAGACCACCCCGCGGGCCCTCGTGGCCGTGGGAGCCGGGCGCTACGCCGACCCGTGGCATCCGTTCGCCCGGACGGGTGCCGCGGTCGGGGACATCCTGCGCGCGGACGGGTTCGACGTGGCGGTGGTGCCGGATGTGGACCGCGCGCTCGCCGCGCTCGACGGCGTCGATCTGCTCGTGATCGCGGCGGGCGACCCGTGGGGCGAGGGCGAGCGGATCGCGCCGCCCGCGGCCTCCACCGACGGCCTCGCCGCCGCGCTTGACCGCGGCATCGGCGTGCTTGCGCTGCACAGCGCGGTCGCGAGCCTCCGCGATCATCCGGAGTGGGCGCCGGCCGTCGGCGCGATCTGGCTGCCGGGCACGTCGTTCCATCCGGCGGCGGGGATCACAGCGATCCGGATGGAGCCCGGCTGGGGCGACGACTTCGACGTGCAGGACGAGCGCTACTGCCGCCTGCAGCCGATCGGCCGGTCCACGCCGGTCGCGTGGCACGAGGGCGACGAGGCGGGCACGGGCCCGGAGCCGGCCGCGTGGGTGCGGACGCACGGCGCCGCGCGCATCGCGGTCGACGTGCTGGGGCACGACGAGCGCTCGTACGAGTCCGAGGGGCACCGCGCCCTGGTCCGGCGGCTCGCGCGGTGGACGGTGGAGCGGGGCGCATCGTGAGGGACGACGTCTCGCGGCTGTTCGACGACGCCCGCGGCCGCCTCGCGGGGCTGCCGCGCGAGGCGCTCGGCGAGATCCGGGAGCCGGGACGCGTGCGCGCGATGCTGGGCGCCGGACCGCGGATGACGCGGGTCGGCGACGCGTGGCGCGTGGGCGCGCTGCTGATCGGCGACACCGAGGTGCTCGAGGCCGGCGAGGTGCTGCGCGCGCAGGATCCGGGGCGGCGCGGTTACGCGGCGGAGTCCGCGCGGCGGCGCGCCGAGCTGCGCGCCCTGGCGCTGCGCGGCGGGTTCGCGGCGGGCGAGACGGTGAACCTGGGCTGGCGCGCGATCGACCTGCCCGCCGTGGCCGCGGGCGGATCCGACGGCCCGCTCACCTGGGACGGCGACCGGGCGATGATCCGCTGGGCGGCGTCCGGTGCGCTGATGCCCCTCGCCTCCTACCTCGCGGAGCGCATCGACCTGCTGCGCGACCCTCCCGGCGGGGCCTAGCCGCGCGACGAGTTGGATGTGCGGCCGCGCACGATCCCCACGAAGGCGTCCACGTCGGGCGTGGTGCGGTCGGCGTGCCACGCGAGCGCCACGGACGAGACCGGCCCGCCGCGCAGCGGACGGTACGTCACGTCGCGCCGGTGATGCAGGCGCGCGAGCGACATCGGCACGATCACGACGCCGACCCCGGCGGCCACGGTCGCGATCGCGTCGGCCGTGGTCTCGGGCGCCTCGAAGCGCGGCGGCTCCGTGCCGGGCAGCTCGAGCGTTCCGAGCACGTCGTCGCGCGGGGTGATCACGACCTCGCCCGCCAGATCCTCGGGGTCGAGCTCGTCCGCCGCGGTGAGCGCCGAGTCGACGGACGCGACCACGACCGGCTCCTCGTCGTACAGCGCGATCACGTGCAGGTCCTCGCGGTCGATGGGCAGCCGCACGATCGCCGCGTCCACGTCGCCGGCGAGGATGGACGTGCGTTGCTCCTCGGCGGCGAGCGGCACCAGCTCGAGCGCGACGTGCGGCATCCGCTCGCGCCAGCGGTCGATCCACTTGCCGGGCGTCGCGCCGGCCACCGCGCCCAGCCGGAAGGTGCGGGGCTCCTCCGGGGCGGGCCGCGGTGCGGGCCCGGGCTGCGGGCTCGGGACGCGCCGCTGAGGGGTGCGTGCGCGCGCCGTGCGCGCGGGAGCGCCGCGTCGCCTGCCGCCCCGTCCCGTCTGCGCCATTCCGCCAGATTACGCGGCGCCGCCTGGGGAGGCCTCCCCGCCGCCGCAGTCCCACACAGTGGGGGTGCGACCGCTACCCTGGCGCAGGGAGCGCGAGCGCGCTCCCGCAGATTCGGGAGGGAATCACCATGGGTTTCACGGAGTGGGCCAAGTCGGTCTTCGGCGGCGCCAAGCAGGCCGCGACCGAGGCGACCGCCAACGTCAAGGAGTTCGCAGCCGAGGCGACCGAGAAGGTCAAGGACGTCTCGGAGGACGTCGTCGCCAAGGTGCAGGATGTCGCCGGCGACGCCACGGAGAAGGTCAAGGACGTCTTCGACGGGGACCAGCCCGCTGCGGGCCAGACCCAGACGCCCGGCGCCTGAGCCGACCGCGAACGGGGCCGATCCGCGCTGCAGGCGGCCCCGTTCCGTGCGCGGAGCTCGGATCGCGCGCGGGTACGGTTGATTCCGAGTTCTTTCACGCGGATCCGCACAGAATGCCAGGTCCCGCGTCGACGCACAGCCAAGGAGACCCCGTGACCGATCGCGACGACATCCCCGACCGGCCCCGCATCTCGGTCGTGACCGATGACGACGGGTCCGGCATGGTCACCGTCGACGGCTCCACACGTCCGGTCAGTGCCCCGGACGCCGCGGGCGCCCGCAAGGCGGTGCTCGCGATGGTCGTCGAGGTCGCGCAGCAGTACGGCCGCCCGGTGCGGGTCGCGGCGAGCGGCAGCGACGGGCTGCGCACGCTGATCGTCGCTCCGGACGGCGCCGTCGAGGAGGCGATCGAGTCGCCCGCGCCCGCCGCCGTCTCCGGTCCGTCCGTGCTCGCGCCCGAGATCGTGACGAGCGTGCCGCGGTCCGCCCCGTCCGTCGTTCCCGCCGAGAACCCCGCGCAGACGGAGCCCGCGCCCGCCGGCCCCGCCCCCGTGTCGGCCGCGGCCGCCCCCGTCGAGACCGAGTCGGTCGTTCCCGACGACGCGGGCGCCGAGCCGCTCACCCGACGTTCGGCCCGCCTGCTCACAGCCCGCGACTTCGTCGAGACCGCGGCGCCGACCAAGCCCGTCCCCGCGACCGAGGGCTGGCGCGGATCCTTCAACCGCATGGGCTTCCGCCTCAAGCCGGGCAAGGAGGAGCAGGCGCGCCGCGACCGCCGCGAGACCATCCAGCGCGCGTTCTCGGGCCGCAAGACCATCGCGGTCATCGGCGAGAAGGGCGGCGTCGGCAAGACCACCACGACCTACCTGCTGGGCGCGACCCTCGGCCGCGTCCGCGGCGGCAGCGTGCTCGCGTGGGACAACAACGAGTACAAGGGCACGCTCGGCATCCGAGCCCTGCGCTCGCCCGACCACGACCACACCGCGATCGACCTGCTCAACCACGTGCAGCAGACGGATGCGCCGCTCAGCGCCGCCGACCTCATCGACTTCGTGCGCGCCCAGGGCGAGAACAAGTTCGACGTGCTCGCGTCGCAGAGCCTCGACGGCGACAGCGACGTGATCGACGAGGAGGCGTTCGGCCTGCTCCACGACACGCTCGCCCGCTCCTACCGCGTCATCATCGTCGACACCGGGAACAACTCGAAGGCCGGCACGTGGCAGTCCGCCGTCGCGGCCGCCGACGTGCTCGTGCTCACCACCATCGTCAAGGAGGACAGCGCCCGCACGCTCGCCTCGATGGCCGACACGCTCGTCGCGCACGGCCACGAGGAGAAGCTGCGCAACGCCGTCACCGTGATGAGCCACCCGTCGCCCACCAGCTACCCGGACCTCGAGCGCCGCCTGCTGCGGCACATGGGCGAGCTGACGCGCGAGGTCGTGTCCGTGCCGTTCGACCCCGCGCTCGACCGCGGCGACGTGATCGACTACGACGCGCTCAGCGACGAGTCGCGGGAGGCCTGGCTGGAGGTCACGGCGGCTGTCGCGGCGGGGCTGCGGTAGGTTCCGCTCCGGCTTCAGGGGGTCTCCGGCTACAGGGCCGCTCCGGCTCCGGGGTTCCGGGCTTCAGACCGCTCCGGCTCCGGGGGATCCGGTCGCGAACTTGGGGCCCGGGTCGCTTCGCTCCCCCTAGTTCGCGACCGGACCCCCTTGCGCCTGCGCTCTGCCGCGGGGTGGTGCGCTGTGCCGCGGGGTGGTGCGCTGTGCCGCGGGGTGGTGCGCTGTGCCGCGGGGCGGGCGACAGCGGTCGAGGTGACGAGGGAGGGATGAGGGCCGGGATGCGGCGGGGACTGAGCGTGGTGGCGGCTGTTGTGGTCGTGGTCGGGGCCGCATTGGTGTGGTGGTCGGGCCTGCGGCCTGGGACCGGGACGCCTTCGGGAGGGGTGCCGGAGGGGGCCGAGCGGTGGGTCGTCGAGTATGTGCATGACGGCGACACGCTGAGCCTGGAGCGGGCCGACGGGGGTGTCGAGCGGGTGCGGCTGATCGGGGTGGATACCCCCGAGGGGCCGGGGGCGTCCGGGTCGGATGAGCCCGAGTGCGGGGCCGACGAGGCGCGCGAGGCGCTGCGGCGGATGGCGCCGGTGGGCGCGCCCGTGTGGGCGGCGGCGGACATCGAGGAGCGCGATCGGTACGGTCGTGCGCTGCTCTATGTGTGGACCCAGGACGGGACCTTCGTCAACCGGGAGCTGGTGGCATCCGGAGCGGGCGAGGCGATCCGGGTGGGGCGCAATGACGCGCACTACGCGGCGCTGCTCGCCGCACAGCACGATGCCCAGGCCGAGGGCCTGGGCATCTGGGGCATGTGCCCCGAGTTCTCGGGTGGTGAGCGCTAGGCGGCCAGGTGCAGGCTGCCGCGGCGATCGGTCGCGGCGTGGCCGCCCGCCGGGATGGACTCGTCGTCGCCGATCTTGGCGTTCTTGGCGACGCGCGCACCGGCACCGACGCGCGTCCGCACGCCGATGTGCGCCCGCGCGCCGATGGTCGCCTTCGGGCCCACGTGCGCGTTGGCGTCGATGTAGGCGTCGGGTCCGATCAGCGCGTCCGACTCGACCCAGGCGCCGCGCGCGACCGTCGCGCCTGCGGCGACCTGCGCGCCGGGCTCGATATAGGCCCCGGCTTCCACGCGCGCGTCAGGATGCACCTTCGCGCCGTGCGCCACCAGGCCGCGTCCGTTGACGTGCTTCCGGTAACGCAGAGTCTCGCCGTGCTCGTTCTCGATGTCGACGTAGTTCTTGCCCACGATGCCTTCCCTCGGCCCCGGTCGAGGCCGGACATCTGGATCAACGGAGTGCGGTGACGGCTTATTCCCGGATCGGCGCGGGATTCCCGCTGTCCGGGCGTGTCGGATGAAACGGTTCGATGCGCCCCGTTTCCGTCCACCGGAGCGCCCCGGATTTGAGCAATCTGCACGCCGGATGAGGGGTCGCGTTCTCGTATCGTTGAGGCATGGCGAACGATGCGGCCGACCGCACCCCGGTCTTCGACTGGGAGCAGGCCCGGCACACGGTGGCGGACGACGTGCAGGGCATCGTGGTCGGCACGTTCGTCGCCGCGCTCGGGCTCTACCTGCTCAAGGCCAGCGGCGCCGTGACGGGCGGCACGGCCGGGCTCGCGCTGCTGCTCGACCAGGCGACGGACTGGCCGTTCTGGCTCATCTTCATCCTGGTGAACCTGCCGTTCGCCGTCCTCGCGTTCTGGAAGAAGGGCGCGCGGTTCACGATCCTCACCGCCGTCTGCATCGGCGGCGTCGCTGGCCTCTCCGTGCTCGACGGCGTGCTGCTGCCCGTGCACGACCTGAACCCGGTCTACGGCGTCTTCGCGGGCAACCTCCTCGCCGGCGTGGGGCTGCTCATCCTGTTCCGGCACGGCGCGAGCGTCGGCGGGGTCAACATCATCGCCCTGCTGCTGCAGGAGCGGACCGGTTTCCGGGCGGGCTGGACCCAGATGACGCTGGACGTCGTCGTGATCGTGTGCGCCCTGCTGGTGCTGCCCTGGTACATCGTGCTGCTGAGCGCGGTCGGCGCCGTGGTGATGAGCCTCGTGCTCGCCATGAACCACCGCGAGGGTCGCTACATCGGCCACTGAGCCCTCATCCGGCGGGCTGGCAGCGCGGGCACCAGTAGACCACGCGCTCGCGCGTCGGGTCGGCGCCCAGCGCGCCGCGCAGGATGGGCGTGCCGCAGCGGCGGCACGGCCGGTTCTCGCGCCCGTACACCCAGCGCTCGAAGCCGCGCCGGCTGTCGCCCGTGAAGACGCGCACCGGCAGCTCGACGTTGCGGCGGATCGTCCGCACCCCGAGCTCGAGCAGGGCCGGCACGTCGGCGTCGGGCGCGGGGCGTTCCGGATGCACCCCGCGGAGGAAGAGCAGCTCGCTCGCGTACTCGTTGCCGAAGCCCGCGACGTTGCGCTGATCCTGCAACGCGACGTGGATGGCCCGGGTGTCGGCCGCGACGCGCCGGCTCGCCTCGGCGAGATCCCAGTCGGCGCCCAGGGGATCGGGGCCCAGGTGGCCCACGACCCGCGGCTCATCGCGCGTGGGCAGCACCTCGACCATCGCGAGGTCGAACCCGACGGTCTCCCAGCCGCCCGCGCCGACGATCGCGCGGGCCTTGAACGCCGGCTTCCGCCAGCGCTCGCCGGTGCGGTACGCATGCCACTCGCCCTCCATCTTCAGGTGGGAGTGCAGGGTGCGGTCGCCGATCCGGTGCAGCAGGTGCTTGCCGCGCGCCGCGACCTCGTGGACGACCTCGCCGCGCAGGTCGGCGGTCGCGCTGCCCGGCACGCGGATCTCGAACCGCGTCACCACCTGCCCCGCGAGCGCCGCGGTGAGGCGCCGGGCGGTGCGGTGGACGGTGTCGCCCTCAGGCACGTGCCGCCCCCGCGACGGCCTTGCGCAGCGTGAGCCCCTTGGGCGACTCGACGAACCCCGCCTCGCGCAGCGCGCGCCCGACAGCCGTGCCGTAGACGAACTCGCCGTTGACCTGCTCGACCGTGAGCGTCTCGAGGCGCCGGGCACGCGCGGTGCCGGCGAGGTCATCGGCGGCGGCCCCGAGCACCTGCTCGTCGTCCGTGAACGCGAGCGCCGTGCGCCCGCCGCGCTCGAGGTACAGCACGAGCGCGCCGTCGACCAGCACGACCACGCCCCCGGCCTTGCGGCCGGGCCGGTGCCGCACGGCGTCGAGCGCGGGCCAGGGCAGGGCCGCGCCGTAGGGGTTCGCGGGGTCGGTCGCGGCGAGCGTCACGGCGCGCAGCGGCGCCGGATCCGGCAGGCCCGAGAAACGGCGCAGCCGGTCGATCGTGGGCGACGTCGCGAACTGGGCCGCGCCGAGCTTCTCGATCAGGTAGCCGCGGCGGCAGTGGCCCGCCTGCTCGAGGCCCGCCAGCACGCGGTACGCCTGCGCGAACCCGCCCGGAACGCCCTCGTTCTGCACCGCACCGCGCGTCACCACGCCGTAGCGGTCGAGCAGCAGCGACGCCGTCGCGGCGTGCCGCAGGGCGGCATCCGGCTCGGGCCGGGGCAGCAGCGACCAGCGCCCGCCCGACGCCTGCGGGCGCGGTGCGTTCGCCGCGAAGCTCGGTCGCGCGAGCGAGGCGCCCCGGTACATCCGCGCGCGGGGCGTGCGCCGGGCGGACCGGTGGGCCTGCGACCCCGCGCCGAGCAGCGAGCGGATCGGCGCGAACGTGTCGTTCGTGACGCGTCCCGCCCACACGAGGTTCCACAGCGCCTCGACGGTCGACGCCTCGTTCTCGGCCTGTGCGAGCTCGCGCAGCTGCGACGAGAAGTAGGCGCCGCCGCCGGCGAGCGCCGCGAGGATCCGCGCCTCGAGCGAGTCGGGGGCGATCTCGACCTCCGGCTCGGGGATGGTCAGCGGCGCCGCGTCCGAGGGGTGGAGGGCGATCCAGCCGTCGCGCCCGGGCAGCGAGCCGTGCCCCGACCACACCACCTCTCCGGTCGACGTGAGCTCGTCGAGCATCGCGGGCCCGTAGTCGCCGACGCGCGACGGCAGGATGAGCGACTCCCACGCGCTCGCGGGAATCGGCACGCCCGCGAGCTGGTCGACCACCGCGAGCACGCCGTCGACGCCCTCGAGCGGCCGGGTGACGTGCTGCCAGTCGGGAAGGAACCGCGCGTACGCATCGGGGGAGACGGGTTCGACGCTGCCGCGCAGGGCCGCGAGCGAGCGCATCCGGATGCGGCGCAGAGCCTCGGCGTCGCACCACTCCGGCTCGTCGCTCACCCCCGCGTCGGCCAGGTAGAAGCCGCTGACCAGCCGGCCCTGACCCTCGAGCCGCTGCAGCGCGTGGCGCGCGACGGCGGGGCCGATGCCGAGCCGCTCGGCCACGGCGGCGGTCGTGAACGGGCCGTGCGTGCGGGCGTACCGGGAGACCACGTCGCCGAGAGGATCGGGCAGCGGCTCCAGGAACGCCACGGGCACGCCCACCGGCAGCGCGACGCCGAGCGCGTCCCGCAGGCGCCCCGCATCCTCGATCGCGGCGTAGCGGTCCTGCCCCGCGATCGACACCCGGATGGCGCGGCGCGCGTCCACCAGTGCGTCGAGGTGCGCCTGCGCGCCGGCGGCCTCGGGGCCGGGCTCGAGCCGCTCGGCCACCTCCTCTGCCGACAGCGGGCCGAGCACACGGAGCAGATCGGCCACGCCCTCCACGCCGCGCGCGCGCCGGTCGGGCGCGAGGCGCTGGGCCTCGGCCTCGAACTGCGCGATCACCTCGGGGTCGAGCAGCTCGCGCATCTCGACCTTGCCCAGCAGCTCGCTCAGCAGCGCCGGATCCACCGAGAGGGCGGCCGCGCGGCGTTCGGCCAGCGGCGAGTCGCCCTCGTACATGAACGCACCGACATATCCGAACAGCAGGTCGCGCGCGTAGGGCGAGGGCTGCGCGGGCTCGGTCTCGATCAGCCGGATGCGGCGCTCCCCGATGCTCCGCGCGATCCGCAGCAGCGCGGGGAGGTCGTAGACGTCCTGGAGCACCTCGCGCAGGGTCTCGAGGATGATCGGGAACGTCGGATGCCGCCGGGCGACCTCGAGCAGCTGCGCCGACCGCTGGCGCTGCTGCCACAGCGGGCTGCGCTTGCCGGGGTTCTGGCGCGGCATCAGCAGCGCGCGTGCGGCGCACTCGCGGAACCGCGAGGCGAACAGCGCCGACCCGCCGACCTCGTCGGTCACGATGCGCTCGAGCTCATCCGGATCGAACACGAACAGCTCGGCGCCCGGAGGCTCCGATTCGGCGTCGGGGATGCGCGCGATGATGCCGTCGTCGCTCGCGACCGCCGACCCCTCGACGCCCAGGCGCTCCCGGATGCGCGCGTTGACCGCCAGGGCCCAGGGCGCGTGCACGTGCATGCCGTACGGGGAATGCAGGATGATCCGCCAGTCGCCGACCTCGTCACGGCCGCGCTCGACGGTCAGCGTGCGGTCGGTGGGCAGCGTGCCGGTGGTCTCGCGCTGCTCGGCGAGGTAGCCGAGCAGGTTGCCGCGGGCGTTGTCGTCGAGCCCGGCCTCGCGCAGGCGCTGCTCGGCCTTCTCGGGCGCGGCCGACGTGAGCTCGCGCGCGAACCGGCCGAGGGCCTCGCCCAGCTCGGCGGGACGTCCGAGCCCGTCGCCGTGCCAGAACGGCACCTTGCCCGGCTGCCCGAATGCCGGCACGACGTTGACGCGGTCGTGCGTGATCTCGACAATCTTCCAGCTCGTGGTCCCCAGCGTGAACACGTCGTTCACGCGCGACTCGTAGACCATCTCCTCGTCGAGCTCGCCCACGCGCGCGTTCCGCGTCTCGCCCGCGATGAACACGCCGAACAGGCCCCGGTCGGGGATGGTGCCGCCGCTCGTCACGGCGAGCCGCTGCGCGCCCGGACGGCCGGCGATCGTGCCGGCGTCGCGATCCCACACCAGGCGCGGCCGCAGCTCGGCGAACTCGTCGGACGGGTAACGTCCCGCGAGCAGGTCGAGCGTGGCCTCGAACGCGCTGCGGGGGAGCGAGCGGAACGGCGCGCTGCGGCGCACGGTTTCGAACCAGTGCTCCACCTCGACCGCGCCGAGCGCCGTGGCGGCCACGGTCTGCTGCGCCAGGATGTCGAGCGGGTTCTGCGGCACCGCGATCGACTCGATCTGCCCGGCGAGCATCCGCTCGGTCACGATCGCCGTGTGCAGCACGTCGCTGCGGTGCTTGGGGAACAGCGCGGCCTTCGAGATCTCGCCCACCTGGTGACCGGCGCGGCCGACCCGCTGCAGGCCGCTGGCCGCGCTCGGCGGCGCCTCGACCTGGATCACCAGGTCGACCGCGCCCATGTCGATGCCGAGCTCGAGGCTGCTGGTGGCGACCACGCAGCGCAGGGCGCCCGACTTGAGCTCCTCCTCGACGATCGCCCGCTGCTCCTTGGACACCGACCCGTGGTGGGCCTTCGCGAGCACGGGATCGGCCCCGGCGGTCTGCCCCGCCTGCGCCTCCCTGGCGGCGGGGACCGCCGGCTCCGGGAGGTCGAGCCCCAGCCGCTCGCTGTAGATCTCGTTCAGCCGCGCCGTGAGCCGCTCGGCCAGGCGCCGGGAGTTGGCGAACACGATCGTGGACCGGTGCGCCAGGATCCGGTCGACGATCGCCTCCTCCACGTGAGGCCAGATCGATCCGGTCATCTCCGTCTGCTCGGGTTGAAACCACTCGCCGTCGTCGCCCGTCTCGGCCGCCGGGGTCGCGCCCGCCGCGGGCGGCGGATTCTGCATGTCGGGGATCGGCACGGTGACGCTCAGCTCGAACGTCTTCGACGCGCGCGGCGCCACGATGTCGACGGGCGCGGTGCCGCCCAGGAACCGCGCGACCTCGTCGATCGGGCGGACCGTGGCCGAGAGCCCGATGCGCTGCGCGGGCTTCTCGAGCAGGTCGTCGAGCCGCTCGAGGCTCACCGCGAGGTGGGCGCCGCGCTTGCTCGCCGCGACCGCGTGCACCTCGTCGACGATCACGGTGTGCACCTCGCGCAGCGTCTCGCGCGCCTGGCTCGTGAGCATCAGGTACAGCGACTCGGGGGTCGTGATCAGGATGTCCGGCGGGTGGCGCACCAGGCGCTGGCGGTCGGACGACGGGGTGTCGCCCGAGCGCACGCCGACCGAGACATCCGGAGCGTCCACGCCCAGGCGGCGTGCGGCCTGCGAGATCCCGACGAGCGGCGACCGCAGGTTCCGCTCGACGTCGACGCCGAGGGCCTTCAGCGGCGAGACGTACAGGATGCGCGTGCGCTCCGAGCCCGGCTCCTTCTCGCGGAAGATCCGGTCGATGGCCCACAGGAACGCCGACAGCGTCTTGCCCGATCCGGTCGGCGCCACGACGAGCGCGTGCCGGCCCTGCGAGATCGCGTCCCACGCGCCCTCCTGGGCGCTGGTCGGCGCCCGGAAGGCGCCGCGGAACCACTCCCGCGTCGCGGGCGCGAACCGATCCAGCACGTCCATCGCTCTATCCTCCCGCGCGCCGCCGACATCCCGGCCACCCCTTGACGACACATGCCGCCCGCCCCGTGCTCGTTGAGCGAGCGAAGCGAGTCGAAACGTTCTGAAGCCTGCCCACCCGTCCGATCCCCCACCATGGATCCATGGACTCCACCACGCGCGACGCGCTCGCCCGCATCCTCGCCGACGAGCGCGCCCGCGCGGAGGCCGCCCTGCGCGCGCACGACGCGGCGCTCGAGGGCCTCGGTGCCGCGCGCAGCGATTCGACCGCGGACGACGAGCACGATCCCGAGGGCGCCACGCTGGCCGACGAGTGGTCGCGGCTCACCGGGCTCCGCGCCGCGGCCCTCCGGGAGCTCGAGGCGCTGCGCGCGGCCGAGGCGCGACTGGCGCAGGGCACGTACGGCGTGTGCGAGGGCTGCGGCCGGCCCATCCCACCCGGACGGCTCGAGGTCCGCCCCACGGCCACCCGGTGCGTCGCCTGCGCGTCCTGACTACCGCGCGCCGTCCTCCGCGCGCTCCAGCTGCTTGTCGAGGAACATCAGGATGTCCGCCAGCTCCTGCTCCGAGACCGCGTGGCGCAGCATCGGATAGATCCGCCCCACGAGCTCGCTGTGCCCGGGCAGCCAGTCGGTCGTGTGCGCTACGAGCCACTCGGGGATGACGTCGTCGAGCGCCCCGCGGCCCCAGAACACCGGCGGCCGCAGCTCGGCCAGCTCGGCGTCGCGCGGCAGATCCCCGGGAGTGGCGTAGCCCGACAGGTTCACGACGAACGAGAACCGCTCGGGGTCCAGGCGCAGCGCCTGCAGGGCGACCGCGCCGCCCTGCGAGAAGCCCAGCAGGCCCACGGACGTCGCCTCGCCCGCGACGGCATCCAGCCATTCGATGAGCCGCTCGGCGGCACGCGTCACGTGCGCGGCATCGCGGCTCTCGAGCCCCTCGATCGGGTACCACGATCGACCCGGCGTGGGGAACGGCGGCTCGAGCGGCGCGCGCACGGCCGCGACCGCGAACGCCTCGGGAAGGTGCGGCGCGAGGGCGAACAGGTCGCGTTCGTCCGCGCCGTAGCCGTGCAGCAGCACGAGCAGCGGTCGGCCGGCCGGGTCGCCCGACCACAGCACGGCGGATTCGTCGAGGGCGGGGGTCTCAGGCACGCGTCCATCCTGCCCCGATCCGGGGACATCCGTCGTCCGTTGCCGGTGGGTGCGGGTATACAGGAGACATGGCCGTTCGCACCCCCGACCCCGACCCGAACGAGAGCTCGGACGACGACGACTTCGCCGCCGTGGGCGCGGCGGGCTTCGGCGGCGTGCCCGGCGGGTCGTCCAACCCGGCGTGGCTGACCGACATCGAGCTGGCCGAGATCCGGCGCCGGCTGCCGATGCTCTACGTCGAGGCGGTGCCGGTGCGCACCGACGGCACGGGGGCCGTGACGCAGGTGGGCATCCTGCTGCGCGCGACGCCCATGGGCGAGATCACGCGCACGATCGTCTCGGGCCGTGTGCGCTACGGCGAGACCGTGCGCGACGCGCTGTTCCGCCATCTCGAGAACGACCTCGGGCCCATGGCGTTCCCTCTGCTGCCGCCGTCGCCCGTGCCGTTCACGGTCGCCGAGTACTTCCCGATCCCGGGCGTCAGCCCGTACCACGACGACCGCCAGCACGCGGTGTCGCTCGCGTTCGTCGTGCCGGTCACGGGCACGTGCGAGCCGCGCCAGGACGCGCTCGAGGTCACCTGGATGTCGCCGGAGGAGGCGTGCTCCGACTCGCTTGCCGCCGAGATGGAGGGCGGCCGCTCGACGCTCGTCCGCACCGCGCTGGCGAGCGTCGGCGCGCTGCGCTGATCCGCCCAGATCACATCGGCGCCGCCCAGATCACATCCGCGCTGCGAGGTACATCCGGATGCGGGTGATCTCGCCGGCGGGATGTGATCTCGCGCGACCGGGCTGACTCAGCCGCGCGTGGTCTCGGCCGCGATCGCGGCGACGAACGCGTCGACGTCGGCCTCGGTCGTGTCCCAGCTCGTGAGCCAGCGGACCTCGCCCGTGGCCTCGTCCCAGTCGTAGAAGCGGAAGCGCTCGCGCAGCCGGTCGGCGACGCCGGGCGGCAGCGTCGCGAAGACGCCGTTGGCCTGCGTCGGCTGCGTGAATGCGACGCCCCGGATGGAGCCCGCGGCCAGTCCGGCCTCGACACCCGCGCGCAGGCGGGCCGCCATCGCGTTGGCGTGCGCGCCGCTGCGCAGCCACAGGTCGTCCTCGAGCAGCGCGACGAGCTGCGCCGACACGAACCGCATCTTGGACGCGAGCTGCATGGCGCTCTTGCGCAGGTACGGGATGCCGTCGACGGCATCCGGATTCAGCACGACGATCGCCTCCGCGCCGATCGCGCCGTTCTTCGTGCCGCCGAAGCTCAGCACGTCCACGCCGACGTCGCGCGTGAATGCCCGCAGCGGCATGTCCAGTGCCGCGGCGGCGTTCGCGATCCGCGCGCCGTCGACGTGCAGCTTCAGCCCGAGCGCGTGCGCGCGGTCCGCGATGGCCGCGAGCTCGTCCACCGAGTACAGAGTGCCGAGCTCGGTCGACTGCGTGATCGAGACGACCTGCGGCACGGCCTGGTGCACCCCGCGGGATCCCGCCACCGCCTCGACCAGGTCGGGCGTGAGCTTGGCGTCCGGCGTCGCGACCGGGACGATCTTGAAGCCGCCCACCTTCTCCGGCGCCCCGCCCTCGTCGGTGTTGACGTGCGCGACGGCCGGCGCGATCACCGCGCCCCACCGGGTGACCATCGACTGCAGCGCCACCACGTTGGCGCCCGTGCCGTTGAACACCGGGAACGCCTCGACACCCTCGCCGAGCAGCTCCGAGAACAGCTCCTGCAGGCGCGCGGTGTACGCGTCCTCGCCGTACGAGACCTCGTGGCCCCCGTTCGCCGCCGCGATGGCGGCGATCACCTCCGGATGGGCGCCGGCGTAGTTGTCCGAGGCGAAGCCGCGGCGGTCCGGATCGTGCAGGGCATCCACCCGATCAGCCTACGGGTGGCGTCAGGGGCCACACGGATACATCCCGCGACGGATGTGACCGTCGCCCCGGGACCGTACGGTGAGACGGATGGATGCGCGCGCGACGACCGAGGGGCTCCGGATGCCCCGGGGCTGGATCCGGGACGTCTCGCCCGGGCAGTGGCTCATCGACTCCGTGCTCGGCGCGGTCTTCGCGCTCGCGTCCCTCGCATGGCGCGGGCTGTACGGCGACATGTCGCCCGCGTGGTTCTTCCTCGTGGTCGCGTCGATGGTCGCCGCGCTCATGCTGAGCCGGGTGTCGCCACCGCTCGCCCTCGCGGTCGCGTGGGGCGGCGCGATCCTGCAGATGCTCGCGGGCCTGCAGCCGACGTTCGCGAACACGGCGATCTTCGTGGTGCTGTTCGCGACCGCGGCCTACGGCACGAGGGCCGTGTACTGGGCGGGCTTCGCGTCGGCGTTCGTCGGCGCCTTCACGATCGTCGCCTACCTGTACGGGGTCGCGTGGACGTCCCCCGACGTGCCGGGCCTGCTGTGGGACCGCCTGACCGCGGGCGTGCTGATGTTCGTCGCCGCGCTGTTCGCGCTGCTGCTGTCGTGGACGCTCGGCGCCCTCTACCGCTCGGTCGTGCGGGCGCGCGAGGGGCGCCTCGCCCAGCGCCAGGCCGAGGAGCGCGCCGCCGCCGAGGAGGAGCGCGGCCGGATCGCCCGCGACATGCACGACGTGGTGGCGCACTCGCTCGCGGTCGTGATCGCGCAGGCCGACGGCGCGCGGTACGCGGCCGCGTCCGATCCGGATGCGGCGACGGCCGCGCTCGGCACCATCAGCCAGACGGCGCGGGCTGCGCTGTCGGACGTGCGGCTGCTGCTGACCCAGCTGCGCCACGGCCAGTTCGGGTCGGGCGGCGAGGCGGAGGGGCCGCAGCCGACGCTCGCCGACCTCGACGGCCTGTACGCGCAGGTGCGCGCGGCCGGCGTGGACCTGCGCGTCGACGTCGATCCGGCGCCGCCCGGCACGCCGCCCGCGTCGGCGCAGCTCGCGGTGTACCGCATCCTGCAGGAGGCGCTCACGAACGCGCTGCGCCACGGCGACGGCGGGCCGGTCGACGTCGCGCTCGCGTGGCTCCCGGACCGCGTCGAGCTGACGGTCCGCAACGGCGTCCGCGCGGATGCGCGCCCGTCCGACCCCGGCGGGCACGGCCTGATCGGCATGCGCGAGCGCGCGCAGCTGGTCGGCGGGCGTCTCGACGCCGGCGCCGACGCCGGGGTCTTCACCGTGCGGGCCGTGCTTCCCGTGGAGAGGAGATCGGCATGATCCGCGTCGTGCTCGTGGACGACCAGGCGCTGTTCCGCGCCGGCATCCGGATGCTGGTCGCGTCGCAGCCCGACCTCGAGGTCGTGGGCGAGGCGGGGGACGGGCGCGAGGCGCTCGCCGTCGTCCGCGCGTCGCGTCCCGACGTGATCCTCATGGACATCCGGATGCCCGTCATGGACGGCCTCGCCGCGACCGCGGAGCTGCTGAAGGACCCGGATCCGGCGAAGGTCGTGATGCTCACGACGTTCGACCTGGACGAGGCGGCCGCCCGCGCCATCCGGCAGGGCGCATCCGGGTTCCTGCTCAAGGACGCCGAGCCGGAGTTCCTGCTCGCGGCGATCCGCACGGTCCACGCCGGCTCGAGCGTGATCGCCGCCGCCGCGACCCGCGACCTGTTCGCCCACTTCGCGGAGGCGCCGCGCCCCGTGCCTCCGGCCTACGGCGACGTGACCGAGCGCGAGCGGGAGATCTTCGCGCTCGCCGCGCGCGGCCTCAGCAACGCCGAGATCGCGGCACGCGAGTTCCTCAGCGAGGCCACGGTCAAGACCCACATCAGCCGCATCCTCACCAAGCTCGCCCTCCGCGACCGCGTGCAGCTCGTCGTCTTCGCCTTCGAGCACGGGCTCGACTGAAAACGACGAAGCCGCCCCCTCGGATGAGGGAGCGGCTCCGTGTGAGGAGGGTTACTTCTTGAGGTCGAAGCGGTCGTTCTCCATGACCTTGACCCAGGCGGCGACGAAGTCCTGGACGAACTTCTCCTTCGCGTCGTCCGAGGCGTAGACCTCGGCGAGCGCGCGCAGCTCCGAGTTGGCGCCGAACACCAGGTCGACGCGCGAGCCGGTCAGGCCCGTGTTCGACGTGAAGGTCTGGGCGTCCTCCGACGGGGTCCACTCGATGCCGAGCTCGAGCAGGTTGACGAAGAAGTCGTTCGTCAACGCGCCCGGGCGGTCGGTGAAGACGCCGAGGTCCGAACCGTCCCAGTTGTTGCCGAGCACGCGCAGGCCGCCGACCAGCACGGCCATCTGCGGCGCCGAGACGCCCAGGTGGTTGGCGCGGTCGAGCAGCAGGTACTCGCTCGGCAGCTTCAGGAAGCCGCTGTCGTAGTTGCGGAAGCCGTCGGCCACCGGCTCGAGCCACGCGAACTGCTCGGGGTCGGTCTGCTCCTGCGTCGCGTCGACGCGGCCGGGGGTGAAGGGCACCTCGACCTCGACGCCGCCGGCCTGCGCGGCCTGCTCGACTCCCACGTTGCCCGCGAGCACGACCACGTCGGCGAACGACAGGCCGGACCCCGCCGCGACGCCCTCGAGGACGGTCAGCACGGGCTTCAGCTGCTCGGGGCGGTTGACCTTCCAGTTCACCTGCGGCTCGAGGCGAATGCGGCCGCCGTTCGCGCCGCCGCGCTTGTCGGAGCTGCGGAACGTCGCAGCCGCCTTCCACGCGGTCGAGACGAGCTCCTGCACGCTGAGGCCCGACTCCAGGATGAGCTGCTTCGCCTTGGCGATGTCGGCCGGCAGGGTCGAGCCGCCGTTCGCGGGCAGCGGGTCCTGCCAGATGAGGTCCTCGGCGGGCACCTCGGGGCCGAGGTAGCGCGCCTTGGGGCCCATGTCGCGGTGGGTCAGCTTGAACCACGCGCGGGCGAACGCGTCGGTGAACGCGGCCTGGTCGTCCTTGAAGCGGCGCGAGATCTTCTCGTACTCCGGGTCGAAGCGCAGGGCCAGGTCGCTCGTGAGCATGCGCGGCTCGCGCTTGCCGTCCGAGTGCGCCATCGGCACCATGTCGGCGCCCGCGCCGTCCTTCGGCCTCCACTGCTTGGCGCCGGCGGGCGACTCCATGAGCTCCCACTCGTACGCGAACAGGATGTGGAAGAACTCGTTGTCCCAGCGCGTCGGGTGGTAGGTCCACGTCACCTCGAGGCCCGACGTGACCGTGTCGTCGCCCTTGCCGGTGCCGTAGCCGTTCTTCCAGCCGAGGCCCTGGTTCTCGAGCGGGGCGGCTTCGGGGTCCGGGCCGAGCTTGTCGTCCGGGTGGGCGCCGTGCGTCTTGCCGAACGTGTGGCCGCCGGCGATCAGCGCGACGGTCTCCTCGTCGTTCATGCCCATGCGGCGGAACGTCTCGCGGATGTCGCGGGCCGACGCGAGCGGGTCGGGGTTGCCGTTGGGGCCCTCCGGGTTGACGTAGATGAGGCCCATCTGCACGGCCGCGAGCGGCGCCTCGAGCTCACGGTCGCCCGTGTAGCGCTCGTCGTCCAGCCAGACCTTCTCGGGGCCCCAGTACACGTCGTCGTCGGCCTCCCAGACGTCCGGGCGTCCGCCGGCGAAGCCGAAGGTGGGGAAGCCCATGGTCTCGAGCGCGACGTTGCCGGCCAGGATGAACAGGTCGGCCCACGAGATCTTCTGGCCGTACTTCTTCTTGACGGGCCACAGCAGGCGGCGCGCCTTGTCGAGGTTGCCGTTGTCGGGCCACGAGTTCAGCGGGGCGAAGCGCTGCTGGCCGGCGCCGGCGCCGCCGCGGCCGTCGTGCGAGCGGTAGGTGCCCGCCGCATGCCAGGCCATGCGGATCATGAACGGGCCGTAGTGGCCGAAGTCCGCGGGCCACCAGTCCTTCGACTCGGTCATGACCGCCGCGAGGTCGGCCTTCACGGCCGCCAGGTCGAGGCTGTTGAACGCCTCGGCGTAGTCGAAGTCCTCGCCCAGCGGGTTCGCCACGGCGGGGTTCTTCGCGAGGATCTTGAGGTTCAGCTTCTCGGGCCACCACTCGGCGTTGGCGGAGCCCATGGTCGGGTGGACGCGCTTGCCGGGGACGTCGGTCGCGCTGGGGCCGGTGCCCGGGAGGGCGGGTTCGCTGTCGACGGCCGCGGGCTGGACGGTGCCGGCGGGAGCCGATCCGGAGGATCCGCTGTCGTAGCCGAAGGGGCAGGAGCCGGTGCTCTCGGTCATTGTCGCCTTTCGTGGTGGATGGGATGGGAACGGGGGTCAGGGGAGATCTGCGGACTCCGGGGGCGCGGCCTGGCATGACGCGCACAGCCCCCAGAAGATGAACTCGGCCTCGTCGATCGCGAAGCCGTGGTCGTCGGCCGGCACGGCGCACGGCGCGGAGCCGACCGCGCAGTCGACGTCGACGATGAGGCCGCACGAGCGGCACACGAGGTGGTGGTGGTTGTCGCCGACGCGGGACTCGTAGCGCGCGACCATGCCGTGCGGCTGGATGCGGCGCACCAGACCGGCGCGGGTGAGCGCGTGCAGCGAGTCGTAGACGGCCTGGTGCGACACGGCGGGGAGCTTCTCGCGCACGACCCGGATGACCGTGTCGGTGTCGGCGTGCGCCGCCGTCTGCACGGCCTCGAGCGTCGCGAGCCGCGGCGCCGTGACGCGCAGGGAGGCCGCGCGGAGGGCCTCCTCCGGGGTGGCGTGCGCATGCATCACGGGATCACCGCCCTTCAAATCTTGAATGGTTCAAAACTAGCTGCCGGCGCGTGGGTTGTAAACCGCGCGGCGTGTCCCGGCGTGTCGCCGCTCGCGCCCGCCATCCGGACACACCGCAGGACCTGTCGCGCTTCCCGGGCGTGTCGACCGCGGAAATCCGCGCCCGGCCCACCGGACGCCGCGATCCGCTCCTGCGTTGTGTCGACGGAGGGGGCCCCGAGGATCATCCCCGCGATGTACGCGGATGCCCCCGCCGGCCGATCCGCCGCCCCCGTCCCGCTCCGTAGCGTCGCCGGTATGGAGATCACGACCACGGAGCTGGGCCTCGCGGCCCGCGTTCAGAACCTCAGCAAGACCTACGGCGCGGGCGACGGCGTAGTGCGCGCCCTCGACGACGTGAGCGTCGGCATCCGTCGGGGCCAGTTCACGGCGATCATGGGCCCCAGCGGCTCGGGCAAGTCGACCCTGATGCACATCATGGCGGGCCTGGATGCGCCCAGCGCCGGCCGCGCCTGGATCGGCGACACCGAGATCACGGTCCTGCGCGACACCGAGCTGACGCTGCTGCGCCGCCGCCGCGTCGGCTTCGTGTTCCAGTCGTTCAACCTCGTTCCGACGCTCGACGTGCGCGGCAACATCCTGCTGCCGTTCGACCTCGACGGGCGGCGGCCTTCGCCCGCGGAGCGGGCCCGGATCGACGGGCTGATCGAGTCGCTGGGCCTCGGCCCGCGCCTCGGCCACCGGCCGCACGAGCTCAGCGGCGGCCAGCAGCAGCGCGTGGCGATCGCCCGCGCCCTCGCCACGGCGCCCGACCTGGTGTTCGCGGACGAGCCCACGGGCAACCTCGACTCCCGCACCGGCCGCGAGGTGCTCGCGCTGCTGGCGACCGCGAGCCGCGAGCACGGGCAGAGCATCGCGATGGTCACGCACGACCCGATCGCCGCGAGCCACGCCGACCGCGTGCTGTTCCTCGCGGACGGCCGCATCGCGGCCGACAAGCCCCGCCAGACCGCCGAGCAGATCTCGGCCCACATGCTCTCGGCCGAGGCGGCTCCCGTCGCGACGGCGGCCGCGGCGGTGGCGCGATGAGCGCCGCGATCACCACCGTCGTCCCGGACACCTCGGCCACGGCTCCGCGCGCCGCCGGCCTGGCGTTCCTGCGCGAGCGGGGCATGGGGGCGAGCATCCTGGTCGCGGCGCTGTCGAGCGCGTTCGGAGTGCTGCTCCTCAGCGCGACCGGATTCCTCGGCGCCCTGCTCGCGACCGACCCGTACATCGGCGATTCCGAGACGCTGCTCATCGTGATCGCGATCCTCAGCGGGATCCTGCTGCTGCTCGCGCTGTACGTGGCCGCGATCGTGACGGCCAACACGTTCTCGACGATCGTCGCGGGCCGCACGCGGCGGATCGCCCTGATGCGGCTGATCGGCGCGACCGCGCGCTCGCAGCGCGTGGAGGTCGCCCGCCAGGGCCTGGTCGTGGGCGCGATCGGCGCGGCGCTCGGCCTCGCCGTCGGCGTCGCGCTCGCCGCGGGCGGCGTCGCGGTGGCGACCGCGGTCATCCGAGACACCGGATACGAGGTCGCGCAGGCGTGGCTGCTTGTGCCGGCCGCGATCGTGACGCTCACGACGTGGGCCGCCGCGTGGGTGGGCTCGCGCCGCGTGCTCACGGTCACGCCGCTGCAGGCGCTCGGCGGATCGGTCGAGCGCGCACGACGAGTTCTCGCGGCCCGCGCGCAACGTCCCGGCGGCGGTGCTGGTCGGCGCCGGCACGCTGCTGCTCGTCGGCGGCGTCGTGCTCGGCGCCGTGACGCCCCTCGGCGTGCTCCCGGCGTTCCTCGGAGGCCTGCTGTCGTTCACGGCCCTGGTGGTGGGATCCACTGTGGTGATGCCGCCCGTGCTGCGGCTCGTGGGGCGGACGTTCGGCGACTCGGCCGTCTCGCGCCTCGCGGCCGACAACGCGCTGCGGTACCCCGAGCGCACCAGCCGGATGGGCATCGGCGTCACGGTCGGCGTGACCCTCGTGACGATGTTCGCCGTGGCGGCGGAGAGCGCGCAGGCCGTGCTGGCCGCCAACTCGCAGGGCCTGGACCTCGGCCGCATCCCGGTGCTCGATCAGTTCGCCGCGGTCATGATGGCGCTGGTCGGCGTCTCGGCCGTGATCGCCGCCGTGGGTCTGGTGAACCTGCTCACGATCGGCGTCGTCCAGCGCCGCCGCGAGCTGGGCCTGCTGCGCGCTCTCGGCCTGTCCAACGCGCAGATCCGACGGATGGTGCTGCTCGAGGCCACGCACATCACGCTCGCGTCGGTCGCGCTCGGGCTCGTGCTCGGGGTGTTCTACGGCTGGGTGGGCGCGCAGTCCGTGCTCGGCTCCGTGTCGCTGGTCGTGGGCGCGCCGGGCGGCGCGATCGTGATGCCCGCCGTGCCGTGGCTGTTCGTGGCGGCGGTGGTCGTCGCGGCGGCCGCGCTCACACTCGTGGCGGCGGGCGTCCCGACGCGCCTCGCGACCCGCGTGGTCCCGGTCGAGGCGCTGCACGCCGAGTGAGGCTCC
>Ga0208492_1000373_pt1 | contig 39834 bp, 50 predicted proteins | sample Subbioar_CSW14AB_FD_184820 | JGI IMG/M metagenome (GOLD analysis project Ga0208492, IMG submission 184820) | Serpentinite rock and fluid subsurface biosphere microbial communities from McLaughlin Reserve, California, USA - CR12Mar_CSW14AB (SPAdes) | ecosystem: Environmental > Terrestrial > Deep... | reverse complement strand
CCGTACTCGATGCCGTTGTGCACCATCTTGGTGAAGTGTCCCGCTCCGGTGGGACCGACGTGCGCCCAGCCGTTCGGCGGCGCGAGCGTGGTGAACACCGGCGCGAGGCGTTCGACCGCGCGCACCTCGCCGCCGATCATCAGGCAGTAGCCGTTCTTCAGACCCCAGATGCCACCGCTGGTGCCGGAGTCGACGAAGTCGATGCCTTTGGCGGCGCACTCCTGACCACGACGTTGCGAGTCCTTCCAGTTGGCGTTGCTACCGTCGACGACGATGTCGCCAATCTGCATCATCGCGACGATCTCGTGCAGCGTCGTCTCCGTCGGATCGCCTGCCGGCAGCATCAGCCATACCGCGCGCGGCGCCTGCAGCTTGTTGAGCATGTCCCCGAGCGAGGTGGCGCCGAGAGCGCCCTTCTCGACCACTGCGGCGACCGCCTTGGGATCACGGTCGTACGCGACGACCTCGTGTCCACCGGCGATCAGCCGCTGCACCATGTTGCCACCCATCTTCCCCAGGCCAACGAGCGCGATTTGCATCGCGACACGCTATCAGCGGACGAGGAACGGCGAAACGAGGGCAGTGACCACACCCGCGACCACCATCGCCACCCCTGCGGCGGCGCCTTCGGTCTCGCCCTCCTCGAGCGCTCGCGCGGTGCCTACCCCGTGCGCCGAGGTGCCCAACGCGAGACCCCGCGCGACGGCCCCACGCACGCCGAGCCGATCGAGGGTCCACGGTCCGATCGCAGCCCCGAACACCCCGACCAACACGACGATCGCAGCGGTCAACGTGGGAATTCCCCCGAGCCGCTCGCTGATCGGCATGGCCATCGGCGTGGTCACCGATTTCGGGGTGATGGTGGCGACCAATGCTCGCGGCAAGCCGAACGCCCGGGCGAGGAGCATCGCCGACACCGCGCCGACGACGGCCCCGGCCACCACCCCGAGCACCGCGCGGAGGTGGGCGCGGATCAACGCACGGCGTCGAACCAGCGGCACGGCCAACGCGAGCGTCGCCGGGCCGAGGAGGAACCGGAGCGGCATCGTCCCTCGTTCGTAGGCGGCCAGATCGCCGACTGGGGTCGACAGCACCACCGCGAGCACCACCGTCGACGCGAGGATGGGCAGCGTGAGCAACGACCGCCTGCGCTCGTACAAACGCACGAACGCGAAGTACACGGCCATCGTCGCGATCATCCCCGTCCAGAGCCAGATCATTCGCGCTCTCCTTTCGCTGCGAGGAGCGCGGTCACGATCAGCACCAGCACCGTGGTCACTGCGCTCACCGTTGCGAGCGCGGCGATCGAGCGAATGCCGAGCTGTTGACGCATCGCCACCACCGCCGCGGGAACGAAGAACAACCCGAGGTTCTTCAGCAGCAAGTCCGCGCCGTCCTCGAACCACCGGAGCGGCAACACCTCGGTCAAGAGCAGCGTCGCGAGCACGATGGCGCCAATCACGCCGCCGGGAATGGGAGAGGAGAACGCGCGCGCCGCGCGATCGAAGCCCACGTAGGCGAGCGAAAGCACCAGAGCCTGAAGGATGGCCCGCGCGAGCTTCATTTCAACGCGCGGGGAGGGGGGCACCGCCTTCGCCGACCCACAAGCGCGAGACGGAGAAGCCGATCAGGTTCGACACGTACAGCCAGTCTCCATATGGACCGACCCCGAACGCGGCGTTCGCCGGGAGCTTGAACTTCGAGCCCGGCGCGACGACCTCGGTCTTGCCGGCCTTCGCCCGGAGCACCCCGAGGCCGCTGCACACGAGGTACAGATCGCCAGAGGCGCCGACGGCGAGCCCGTCGACGTTCTCGACCCCGTCGAGCGCCACGGTCGGTTTGGCGTACGAGCCATCGGCATTGCGCGCGAGCGAGTACACCTTCTTCTGGCTCCACGAGGCGACGTAGAGGGTCTTGTCCTTCCCGAACGCGAGGCCGTTCGGATAGACGATGGTGTCGTCGATCAACGCGACACCGCTGCCATCGGCGTTCGCGCGATACAGCTTGTTTCCGGCGCTGTCGCTGAACACGAGGGAGTCGTCGGGAGCGACCGCGACGAAGTTGGTCAGCTTGAACGAGGTGCCTCCCGACGGTCCGATCAGCAGCGTCTTGGCACCCGCTCTGTCGACGCGCCACAGCACGCCCGGCATGTCGGATTTGCCGACGTCGCCTTCGCCTTTGCCGCACGCGACCAGATCGCCGTCGGCGCGCATGGCGATCCCGAGCACCCCGGGCACGTCGGCGTGCTTCTCGTAGGTGCCATCGAGCTTGACCCGCAGGATCTTGTCGCTCGACCCGACGTAGAGAATCGGTGCACCGTCGCGCGTGCCGAAGGCGATGCCTTCGCTCGTGCCGTCGACCTCGGCGAACATCTCGACGTCGCCCGTCTTGGGCGGCGTCGCGTCGACGGCCGCGTCCGGGGTGCTCGTGCTCTCCGGAGAGGACGAGCACGCAAGAAGGGCGAGCGAGGACGCGAGGAGAATGGACGGCAAGCGCACCCAGGCATGATGGCACGATTCACGCTGCCCGGCGCTTCTGCGGTTTGAGCGCCGCGATCGAGCGCTCGAGCTTTTCGGCGACGTCCTCGACGTTCGTGGCCGCCCTCAACAAGGCGAGGGCGAACTGCTCGTCGTCTCCGAGGTCGTGGGCGTCTCCCTTGCCGACCTCGAAGATCGCGCCGGCCATGGCGCCGGAGAGGTACGCCTCGAGCACGGCTGGGTGCACGTAGCTCTTGCGACACACGCTCGGTGTGTTCCCGAGCGTGCGCGACACCTGCTCGATCGCCTGGACGACCTGCCTCTTCCCCCGGCTCTTGTTCAGGCACGGAGGGCTGTGTCGCAGGACGTCGGCTGCCATGACGGTCCCGGCCCAGGTGCGGAAGTCCTTGGCCGTGAACTCTCCTTCGGCCGACGCGCGCAGGTACTCGTTCACGTCGCCCGAGCTGATGGTGTGAACCGCCCCGCCGTCGTCTACCCAGGTGAACAGCTCCTGGCCCGGGATCTCGAGGCAGCGACCGACCGCCCGAGCGACGCGCCGATCGTGGACGGTGACCGTGTGGTGCTTGCCGCTCTTGCCGCGGAACGACAGCCGCACCGCCGAGCCGGCGACGGCGACATGCCGGGTCTGCAGCGTCGTCAGCCCGTACGAGTGGTTCTTCCGGGCGTACTCCTCGTTGCCCACCCGGATCTTCGTCTCCTCGAGGAGCCGCACGACGAGCGCGACCAACCGGACGCGAGAGACCCCCGGCCGTGCGAGGTCGCGCGACACGCCGGCGCGGATCTTCGGTAGCGCATCGGCGAAGGCGATCATCCGATCGAACTTCACCGCATCGCGGATCTCGCGCCACCGCGGGTGATACCGGTACTGCTTGCGGCCCTTGGCGTCGCGCGCGGTCGCTTGAACGTGCCCGCGCGGATCGGTCGAAATCCACACCTTGGTGTACGCGGGCGGGATGGCCAGTGCGCGGATCCGGCCCAGCGTCTCCTCGTCCCGGACCGGCCGCCCATCAGGCCCGACGTAACGGAAGCCCCTTCCGCTCTTGACCCTACGGATGCCCGGTCTCGCATCGTTGACGTAGTGCAGTCCGGCAGCGCGCGCGGAGGCGGGAGCGGACGGCATGCTCCGCCGTCGAAGCCAGCGGCATGCCACTCACTCGGGGCGGGGGATGCCGACCGGCCACGGGGGCGTGCCCGGCGCGGTGACCAGGTGCCGGGTGATGCCGAGCGCGTAGAGCAGCGGATCGATCAGGTCGCGCGGCGCAATGGCCGAGTCGATCAGCTGCTCGTAGGTGAGCTCGAATTCGGCCGCCGCATCGAGCGCGCGCCGCTCCGCAGCGGAGAGACCGAATCGAGCAGGGGCCGCCGAGGGATGGAGGGTGAGGGGACGCTTGCCGAGGCGGTCGAGCGTCGACCGCATGCGCGCCTGGAACGCGGGCTGCGCGCGCAGTCGCCGGGTGCTGGTGAGGATCGCGTCGAGCGGTTCCACGCGCGTCCACGTGTTGCCCAGCGTCTCGCGGAGGCGGTCTTCGATGTAGAAGCGGTAGCTCGCCCCACCGGGCATGCGGGCGATCCGCGCCATCGGTCCGAGGATCGGATCGTCGGTCGCCGCGGGACTGCGCCGCACCGGCGCCCCCGCGAGGAACTCGACCACCTCGCGCATGGAGTCGTGCGCGACGACCAGCGTGCCGTCGAGCTCGCGCGCGAGCACGTGCACCAGCAGATGGGGCAGCGGCGTATCGGCGAACGTTCCGCGTGCGTCGGGAGCGCGCCCCGACACCGGCAGATTTCCGCTCGATACGACCGGCGCGCCGTCGGTCAACCCGTCGTCGGTCTCATCGACTTGCGGCGGCGTGGAGAGACGGGTCTCCTCCCGCAGCCGAACCGAGCGGATGGCCTCGAGCATCGCCGCGGCATCGGGCCATCGGTCGTCGCGCTTGAACGCGAGCGCGCGATCGATGATCGCCGCGACGTCGGGCGGCACCGTCTCGTCGTCGATCTTCGGAACGGCCTGCGTGGCCGCGAGGAACATCGACTCGTCGTGGGTGCGACCGCGGTGCAGCCGCTTGCCGAGGAGGATCGTGTAGAGCACCGCACCGACCCCGAACAGATCGGTACGTCCGTCCTCTTCGCCGATGATCCCGGCCTGCTCCGGCGCCATGAACGACGGCGTGCCGAGCATCAGCTCCGGTCCCGCGCCGATCGCGTCACAGCGCGCGATGCCGAAGTCGACCATGCGCACCGGGTGCCCGGGCCGGAAGATCACGTTGGCGGTCTTCACGTCGCGATGGAGAACGCCGCGGGCGTGACAGGCGCCGAGGAAGTCGAGGATCTCCTCGGCGATGCGCAGCGCGGGAACGACGGGGAGCCGGCCTCCGAGCCTTCGCCGCACCACCTCGAGGTTCTCGCCATCCACGAGCTCCAGGATCAACGCTGCGTCGTCCGCCTGGGTCGTGCCTGCGATCTCGATGGGAACCAGGGCGGGGTGCTCCAGCCGATCGGCGAGCTCCTTCTCGCGGAGGAACCGTGCCCGGGCCCGCGGGTCGCGTCCGATCTCGCGATCGAGGATCTTGAGCGCCACCCGACGATCGTTGGGCTCGCGTGCCGCGAAGACGCGCGCCATGCCGCCGGTGCCGAGCAACGACTCCAACACGAGCTCGACGACGCGCCCGGTCCGACCGCAACGCACCGCGACGGTCGACCCCACCAGGGTGTCCGCGGCCGCAGGCGCGTCGCTCGGAGCTCGCGGGGCCGCGTCCATCATTCCAGGGTCGTTGCTAGCGCGAAATACGCCGGCCGGCCAACGGCGGCCCCGTGTCTCACCGCGTCAAAACCTCCGTCCCGAGCCCGACGGAAGACTGCTGGGGATCCATCCACTCGCCGGTCAACACCACGCCTCCCGGACCAATCCGATAGAACGCCGCACCCGCACGCCAACTGGGAAACGCGCCGACGAGCGTCGACCCGACGCGCAGCCCCCACCCGCCGACGTACTCCGGCTTGCGCCAATCGACGCGGTAGAACGCGCCCGAAGCGAGGGCTCGGGTGTCCCCGAGGTAGGCCTTCCCGTCCAGGGAGACGCCATTCGTCACGACCGTCCCCGCGAACGGGTCGCCCGCGCCAGATTCGCGACCGACAGCGTCGTCCCCGTCGGCGGTCCACTGGCCCTCGATCCCTGCGCCCGTCGGGCGCCAGACCGCCACGGTGAGGTGCTTCTCGGCTCCCCACGCGCATCCGAGCACGTCGCGGAGACGCAGGCACAGTGCGCGAAAGACGCCGTTGGGCATGTCGAACACGATCTCGTACCGCTCGCCGCCGAGCCTGCGGATCGTGCCCTTGCCGGTGTAGGTCGTGCCGTCGGGGTGCGTTCCGACGGCCTCGTAGATGCCGGCGATCTCGGGCAAAGCGTCGCGCTTCGGCGGCACGAACCCCATCGAGAGCACGCCGAACGCCGCGCAGAGGATCGCGCGTCGGGAGTTCGCTCGCATGGGCCGAGCGTACCTGTTCCGATGACCAATCGCTCCCCGCGTGGCATCTTGCCCAGGTCATGTCGAAGGCATTCGTGAAAGAGGGCGGCGAGGAGCCCGAGGCCGAGGGTGAAGGGGGCGAGGGCGCCGCCACGCGTGGCTCGCCGTACATCACGATGGCTGGCTACCGCGCGCTCCAGCAGGAGCTCGAGCACCTCTGGCACGTCGAGCGCCCGAAGGTCACCCACGAGGTCGCGGTCGCGGCCGCGCAGGGGGACCGCTCCGAGAACGCCGAGTACATCTACGGCAAGAAGCGCCTCCGCGAGATCGATCGCCGGGTCCGCTTCCTCAGCAAGCGGCTCGACGTGGTCCAGGTCGTCGAGCGAACGACGATCACGAAGGAGCTGTCCTCGAAGGTCTTCTTCGGTGCGTGGGTCACCCTCGAAGACGAAGACGGCCACGCATCCACGTTCCGCATCGTGGGCACCGACGAGCCCGACGCGCAGAAGGGTTGGATCAGCGTCGAGTCGCCGGTCGCGCGCGCCCTGCTCGGCAAGTCGATCGGCGACGTCGTCACCGTGCATCGTCCCAAGGGCGCGACCGAGGTCACCATCCTCGCGGTCCGCTATTCCGAAGTCACCTGAAGGTCACGAGACGCCGATGGCCTCGCCGTTGGCTCGGAGCCAGTCGCTGGCGAGGCGATAGTTGTCGTTCTGCGCCGGATGGAAGCCTGGGCGCAGGTAGTCGACGAACGCCTTGAGGAACTCGCCGTTGAGCAGCACGTTGTGTTTGCGGGCCTCGCGGAGCTCCGCGGCGCTCGTACGACGACGCTCCGGCGGCTCCTGCGCGAGGAGGTGTCTGGCGCCGGCCATCCAGAAGAAGACGAACGCTCCCGCGGCCGCGGCCAGCCCGGCGATACGCACCGCGTATCGTGGGTCGACCTTCTGCAGGACGTCGAACGCGACGGCCTTGTGCTCGAGCTCCTCGCACGCGTGCCAGGAGAGCAAGTCGCGCATGACGGGGTGCGCGTGCTGGATGAGGACGTCCCGCGTGAGGGCGCGCTCGGCGAACATCGCGGTGAAGTGCTCGAGGGCGACCGTGACCGCGAGGTTGATCGCGGGGGCGAACGCAGGCTCCAGCTTCTCGAAGGCGATCCTCTCGTACCACTCGAGGAACGAACGAATCTCGTAGCCCTGGGCCTCGAGCGCCTCGAAGAACCGCTCGTGCTCCATGCCGTGCCGGACCTCTTGTCCCATGAACCGGCGGACCTCTTCGACCAGGCGCGGATCGTCCTGGACGCGATCGAGGTAGTGGCGCACCGATCGGATGAAGAAGCGCTCCCCCGCCGGAAACACCAGGTTGAGGGCGTTGGCCAACGCGGTGGCCCGCGCGCTGCCCCACAGCCAGTACCGCGGCACGTCGGCGAAGCGGAACGTCGGCTTGCGGACCTTGATCTCGGGGCGAACCGGCGAGGCGGACGAATTGACCATGGTTCAATAGGAGGCTACGGCTATATTGAATCATGGTCAATAGGTCCCGAGCCGTGCGGAAGCCCGCCCCCCAGAGCCGCCTGCGGATGGCGACCGACGAGCGGCGAGCGCACCTGCTCTCACTCGGGCGCGTGCTGTTCAACGAGCGCGCCTACGACGAGATCTCGATCGACGACATCGCCGCGGCGGCGGGGATGTCGAAGGGCCTGCTCTATCACTACTTCGCGAACAAGCGGGAGTTCTACCTCGAGACCGTGCGCGTCTCCGCCGGCGAGATGCTCGAGCGCATCCGGCCGCCCGAGGGACTCGAGCCACCCGAGCGCCTGCAGCGGAGCCTCGACGCCTACCTCGACTACGTCGAGAGCGCGGCGAACGCGTATCTCGGGTTGTTCCGCGGGGGCATCGGCACCGACCCGGAGGTCGCCGCGGTCGTCGAGGACACGCGTCGCGCCCTCACGCGCCGCATCCTCGAAGAGGGGCTCGCGATCGACAAGCCGCGGCCGGTGCTCCGGCTGACGTTGCGCGCGTGGCTCGGGTTCGTCGAGGCCGCGGTCCTCGATTGGCTCGACCACGGTCGCGACGTCGACCGCGCGACGCTCCGGGCGACCCTCGCGACCGCGCTCGCCAACGCGTTGCAGACCGCGGTGCAGCTCGATCCCAAGGGCGGACTCGTTCTCGCAGACTGAGCGAGGCTTCGTCGACTGTCGACTGTCGACTCGGTGTAGCTCTCATCCTGACGGGCCGTCGTCGCTCGCCCGAGAATTTCACCACGGAGACACGGAGACACGGAGGTCGAGACTGTCTGCCGATGCAGATGGAACCCCCACGTACGTCATCCGAGCGCACACCTCGACGAGATGCCGGTCGACGCGAGTCCATTCCCGGTCGGCACGAAGCGAGCGGCAGCACCACTCTCGAACTCCGTGCCTCCGCGCCTCCGTGGTGAGCTCTTCTCTCGGGGCTTCTAGCGGCAGTCGGCGTCGAACAGCTCGGGGCGCCACTCGAAGTGCATGGTGTCGTAGTGCCACCAGCGGCCGCCCCAGACGAAGCCCTCGGCCTCGAACGCATCGACGATCGCTTGCGGAACGGAGTTCTTCCACGCGACCGCTTTTCCGTCGTTGCGCCAGTAGTGCGAACGGCTGGTGTCGATGTCGAGCGCGATGCCGAACGCGTGTGCGCTCCTCCGCGACGTACCGGCGATGGTGCGGAAGACGAAGGTGCCGCCAGGGTGGTCGAAGAACGGCGCCAGCGTCGGGTCCTTCGCGATCGCGCCGTCGAGACGCACCCGGACCCGCTCGAACGCAGGCAGGGCACGGGGATGGACGACCATCACGTGCCCACGGAGCTTCCATGGCACGAGCGCAGACCTCACCGCCTTCTCGGTCGCCCCGTACGTCGCTTCGAACAGTCTCTCGACCCGTGCGCGACCCGGATCGTGATCGACGAGGGTGACCTTCGCGATCGGTCCTCTAGGGTAGGGGGTCTCGAGCATGTCCTCGAGATCGGGTGCGTCGAGCTGCTCTTCGGCGGTCTTGGCGCGGCGGTCGTCCCAACGGATGCGAGCGCCGTCCGAGAGCTCGAGCCACCATTCGGCTTCGGCGAGCACGGCTTTGCCCGTGTACAGTCGCGCCAGACACGCAAGGCCGCGGGGCACCACCGGCGCTGCTGGGGCGAACGCCACGGTCGCCACGGCCGGAGGGGCCGATGCGGCGACCGGAGCCGTCGACGGTTTCGCACCGGAGATCGGCGCCTGCTCCCTCGAGCAACCAAGGGCGATCCAAACCGGCAGCATTGCCGTCGCGACGCGCCGCATGGCCCGATGATACCGTCCGACCATGAAGCTCCGCGACGTCGTTTCCGTGCTCGAGCAGATCGCCCCGACCTCGTACGCCGAGTCCTGGGACAACGTCGGGTTGCTCGTCGGAGATGCCGCCCAGGAGATCGATGCGGTGATGCTCGCCATCGACGCGACCGTGCCGGTCATCGAGGAGGCGGCCCGCCAGAGCTGCAACCTCGTGCTCGCCTATCACCCGCCGATCTTCGAAGGACTCAAGCGGTTCGTCGCGGGGATGCCAGCGTTCGAGGCAGCCCGCCGCGGGATCGCGGTGTGGTCGCCGCACACCGCGCTCGACGTCGCCGTGGGCGGCACCAACGACGTGCTCGCCGACGCAATCGGCATGACCGAGCGTCGCGCGCTTCGTCCCGCCGCGACCAAGGACTCGCAGTACAAGCTGATCACGTTCGTCCCGGAGAGCGCCCTCGACGCGGTGAGCGCAGCGGTGTTTGCGGCCGGCGCCGGCCGCATCGGGCAGTACTCGTCGTGCTCCTTCCGCACGAACGGTACCGGCACGTTCTTCGGCGAAGAAGGCTCGTCGCCCACCGTCGGCGAGGCTGGACGACTCGAGCTCGCCCCCGAGGTGCGCCTGGAGACCGTCCTCCCGATCGCCCGGGTCCCGGAGGTGCTCGCGGCGCTCCGCAAGGCGCATCCCTACGAGGAGCCGGCTCTCGATCTGGTGCGGCTCGCGGCTCCACCGGACGGCCCTGGCATCGGTCGGGTGGGCACCGTCGACGGCGATCGTCGTGCGCTGATCGAGCGTCTTCGTCGCGAGGTCGGGGGCGACATGGCGATGGTCGCCGGTCCGCTCGAAGGGCCTGCGCGTCGTGCCGCGGTCTGCGCCGGCGCCGGTGGCGAGCTCCTGAAGGACGCGCTCGCGGCGAAGGTGGATCTCTTCGTGACCGGCGAGCTCCGCCACCACGATGCCCTGCGCGCCGTCGAGCGAGGCGTCACCGTCGTCGCGCTGCGGCACTCGGTCAGCGAGCGCTGCACGCTGCCCCACCTCGCGCGTCGGCTCGCGAGCGATCTCGCCGGCGTGCGCGTGGTGCAGAGCCTCGTGGACCGCGATCCGTTCGTCTTCGCCTGATCAGCTGGCGAGGCCGCGGCGGCCGAGATACGTCGCGCGCATCAGCCACGCGTGGGCGCCGTCTTCGTTGACGCGGCTCTGGAACCGCGCGCGGTCGATCGATTCCACCACCCACCGCTGGGCGAACGCGGTCTCGAGCTCCGGACGCGTGACGCGGCGCGGACCGCCCCAATCGGCTTCTTCCTCGTTGAAGCAGAGGAGGTGCAGCGTGGTCCCGACCCTCGCGACGCGCGACAGGCTCGCCTCGTACGCCAGGCGCCCCCCGTCGGAGAGGGTGTGGAACATGCCGCAGTCGAGGATGGTGTCGAACGTGGTCCCGAGCGTGCCGAGGTGCAGCGCGTCGTGCACGCGGAACTCCACGGTGAGATCGCGGGCTTGCGCCTTGGTGCGTGCGCGGTCGATCGCTCGCGACGCGAGATCGATGCCCCAGGTCTCGAGGCCGGTCGACGCGCAGTGGAGCGCGTTCTCCCCGGTCCCGCACCCGACGTCGAGCGTGCGGCCCTGCACCCGGCCCTGTTCGACGAGGCGCACGAACGCGTCTTGCGGGTGACCGACGTCCCAGGGGGGCGTACCGGCGTACATCTGATCGAACGGATTCATGGGAGGCACTCGGGGCAGGGAGTCTAGGTCGGGACGCTCGCGAGGAACACCGCCCCCCGCCCGTTCAAAGCGAGACGCTCCGCGGACGCGGGAATGAACACCGAACGTCCGGACGACAAAGTCACTTCCGTCTCGGCATCGCGCGCGACGACCTCGCCCTCGGTGCAGATCGCGAGGGTGGGGCCGTCGATCGGCGCAGCCCAAGCGTCGCCCGCACCGAGTCGGACGCGCGAGAGCGCGAACTCCCGGGCCGGGGTCGCCCACCGTTCGAGCGCGCCTTCGCGGATGGGCTGCACCTTCGCCACCGGACCCGCCTGGAAATCGAGGACCGAAAGCAGCTCGCGCACATCGACGTGCTTCGGCGTGAGGCCGCCGCGGAGCACGTTGTCCGAGCTGGCCATGATCTCCACGCCGACGCCGTGGAGGTATGCGTGGAGGTTCCCGGCGGGCAGGTAGATCGCCTCGCCGGGCTCGAGCGTCACCAGGTTGAGGAGGAGCGCACCGACGATCCCGACGTCGCCGGGGTGCACCTTGCCGATGCGCAGCGCCCACGCACACTCGCGGGCGAAGCGACCCGAGGTGATGCGCGCGCACGCAGCCAGCGTGGCCTCGACCTTGGCCACGCGAGACCCGCGATCGAGGCCCATCAACCAGGCGAACGCCTCGTGCAGCCCACCCCTGAGCCGCTCGGAGAGGTCCTCCAGCGTGCCGAGCTCCGCGAGGAGCGCGCGGGTGTCGTCGACCGCGCGGAACCCGCAGAGCGCATCGAACGACGTCAGCGCGCAAATGAGCTCCGGCTTGTGGTTCGGGTCTTTGTAGTTGCGATGCGCCGCGGTGCGCGGCACGCCCGCCGCCTCCTCGCGGGCGAACCCCGCGCGCGCCTGTTCGAGCGTGGGGTGCGCCTGGAGCGACAGTGGCTCCTCGGCCGCGAGGATCTTCAGCAGGAACGGCAGCTCGGCGCCGAACGACGCGACGACCCGGTGACCGAGCTCGCGCTCGGGGGCGAGCGCGATCCGCTCTCCCAACGCGCGGGTGTCGGTCCCACGCACGCTCTTGGACGGGGCCGCGGGGTGCGTGCCCATCCACAGCTCGGCCTCGGGGGTGGCGCTCGGCGAGGGAAGACCACGCAGCTCGGCGATCGCCGTGCGCGAGCCCCATGCATAGGGTTGGACGACGTTCTCGAGGAGATCCACGGCGGCGAACGCTACACCGCTCCGCGCAAGACGCGGAAGAGACTGCGCAAGGGCACGCGCCGGAGCTCACCGCCATCGACCATCGTCTGCATTCCGGCGAGCCTGGTCTCGACCGGTCCGATCGGCCAGCACGCGTCCTTGTCGAGGCTCTCGATCGGCTCGCCCTCTTCGTTCAGCGTGCAGATGTCGCGGCGCTCGCTGCCGTCGTCCTCGAGCCAGCGAAGCGGCAGACCCTGCGTGCGGCACACGTAGGGGCGCGAAGCGTAGACCCGACATGCGCCCTCAGCGTCGAGGAACGCGCAACCCCCGGCCGTGTTCGGTGCCGAGTCGAGCACCTCGGGATGACGACGAACGATCGCCGCGGCCTCGACCTCGAACACCGTGAGCTCGTCCACGCAACAGCCGCGGCAACCGCGCGCGCAGCGCAGTCGGGCTCGGTTCCTCGCCGCGACGTTCCCCGCGGCCTCGTCGATCGCTTCGTGCAGCCGCTCGACGGCGTCGACGATGGCAGGTGCGATCTTCGAGAGCTCGTTCATCGCGGCAATCCGACGGGGCACGCCACGCCGGTGCCGCCCAAGCCGCAATAGCCGTTCGGGTTCTTGCCGAGGTACTGCTGGTGGTACTCCTCGGCGTAGTAGTACGGGCCGGCGTCGCCGATCTCGGTGGTGATCGGATCGTGCCCCGCGGCCGCGAGCGCGCGCTGGTACGCCGCGCGTGACGCGTCGGCCTGCACGCGTTGCTCAGGCGTGGTCGCGAAGATCGCGCTGCGATACTGCGTGCCCATGTCGTTCCCCTGCCGCATGCCCTGCGTCGGGTCGTGGCTCTCCCAGAACACCTTGAGCAACGTCTCGTACGAGACCTTCGCCGGGTCGAACACCACGCGCACCACCTCGGTGTGGCCCGTGCGGCCGCTACAGACCTCTTTGTACGTGGGGTTGGGCGTGTGGCCGCCGGCGTAGCCGACCGAGGTCGAGTACACCCCGGGCACCTGCCAGAACTTCCGCTCGGCGCCCCAGAAGCACCCGAGCCCGAAGCAGGCGAGCTCGAGACCCGCCGGGAACGGGGGCTCGAGGGGCGTGCCGAGGACGAAGTGCCCAGAAGGCACGGGGATCTTCTCGGCACGGCCGGGCAGGGCCTGGTCGGGGGTCGGAACCTTCAGCGAGCGGGGGTCGGTGAAGAACATGTTGAGGAGTACGCCTCGGATGCGCCCTGGTTTCTCCAGGGTGCACCCCGACGGTTCAGTCCGCGCGCACCGGCAGGTACCGCGCGCGCCAGCGCCCTTTGCGCACGACTTCGCGCAGCTCCTCCGGCGAGCGTGCGGCCTGAGGGCTGACGCCGTCGGCGACGGCCTGCGCCATCACGCGCACGGCGACGTAGTTGGCCGCCTCCTCGAGCTCGGTGATCGGCGGATAGATCCGCCCGGCGGCGAGGTGCTTCTCGCGCACGTAGTCGGCGAGCGCGTCGGCGGCCGCGAGCACCATCCCATCGGTGATCTCCCGCGCCTCGGCGAGGATCGCGCCTTGCCCGAGGCCGGGGAAGATGAACGCGTTGTTGCCCTGACCGATCGGGTGCTCGCGGTTGCCGTGCTTCACCGGCGGGAACGGGCTGCCGGTGGCGACGATCGCCTTGCCGTTGGTCCACGCGAAGACGTCCTCGGGATCGGCCTCGCAGTTGCTCGTCGGGTTCGAGAGCGGGAACACGATCGGTCGTTCGCAGGAGGCGGTCATCGCCCGGATCACGTCCTCGCGGAACGCGTTGAACTGCCCCGACAGGCCGAGGAGCGCCGTCGGTTTGGCGTGCTGGACGGTCTCGAGGAGGGAGAGCTCACCCGCGCCGAGCGGCCAGCCGACCAGCTTCTCGCGGTCCTGCGCGAAGGAGCGTTTGTACTCCTCCATCTGGTCCTTGCGGGCGCTCGTCAGCAGTCCCTTGGAGTCGAGCACGAGCACGCGGGTGGCCGCCTCTTCGCGCGAGAGGCCATCGCGGATCATCCCCTCGCGGATCGCCCAGGCCACCCCGACGCCGCCTGCACCCGCACCGTGGATGACCACCCGCTGATCGCGAAGGCGCTCGCCTTTGAGGCGCGACGCCGAGATCAGCCCTGCGAGCGCGACGGCGCCGGTGCCCTGGATGTCGTCGTTGAACGAGGGCAGCCGCTTGCGGTGCCGCTCGAGCGCGGCGAACGCGGCGTCCTTCGAGAGGTCCTCCCACTGGATGACCGCGTTGGGCCAGCGCGCCTTCACCGCGTCGACGAACGCGTCGATGAACGCGAGGTACTTCTCGTCACGCAAGCGACGGTGCCGCGCTCCGAGGTAGAACGGGTCGCTGATCAGGTCGTCGCGGTCGGTCCCGACGTCCAGCGCGACGGGCAGCGTCTGGAACGGGCTCACCCCGCCGGCGACCGTGTAGAGCGCGAGCTTGCCGATCGGGATCGCGAGACCGCCGTACCCCTGATCGCCGATGCCGAGGATCGCCGACGAGTCGGTCGCGACGATCATCCGCACGTCGTCGAGGTGGTAGTTGGACACCACCTCGTGCGCGCGCTCGATGTTGTTGTCGGAGAAGGAGAGCCCCCGCGGGTGCTGGTAGAGCGCGGAGAACTGCATCACCGCGTCGCCGACCGTCGGCGTGTAGACGACGGGCAACATCTCGTCGAGGTGCCGCTCGAGCAGCGCGTAGAAGAGGATCTCGTGGCGCTCCTGCAGCGAGCGAAGGAACTGGTACTTCGCGATCGGCGTCGGCTCGCGGACGTAGCCCTGGTACACGCGCTCGAGCTGCTGCTCGAGGCCGTTGTGCAGCGGCGGCAGCAGGCCCTCGAGCCCGAGCGCAGCGCGCTCCTCCGCGGTGAACGCGGTGCCCTTGTTGAGCAGCGCGAAGCGGAGCAGCGCGATGCCGCCGAGGGCGACCTGCAGGTACTGCTCGCCTCGTTCGTCGGTCTTCAGCTCGAAGGTTCGTCGCTTCGGTTTCATGTCGGTCGGCGTCGTGTACGACGTGGACGAGCAAGAGTCGACAGTCGAGATTGACCGACGGTCCTCGCCGCGCCACGAATCGTCCGTGCCGTTGACACCGATCCAGGGCCCGCCCGATCCCGACGGTGCTGATTGCGTCGCGTGTGGCCGGTGCTGTCACCACGGCGCGAACACGGTCCAACTGCTCGAGGACGACGAGGCGCGTCTCGGCGACGACGGTCTGCGCCGCCTCACCGTGCTGATGGATCGGCCGCCGTATTTCCGGTTCCTGAAGAACGACGGCGAGCGCTGCGGAGGCCTCGATCTCTCGGTGCCCGGTCAGTACCCGTGCGCGATCTACGCCGTGCGGCCCGAGGGCTGTCGCATCGTCGAGCCGGGGTCGCCCTGCTGCCTCGAGGCACGCCGCCTCGGCCACCTCGGCTCCAGCGTCGAATTCAAGCGATGAGGGTTTCGAGCACGACCTTGTAGCTGACCGGCGGCTCGACCTCGAACGAGCACTCGCCGCCGTCGGGGTGGGGGATCTTCACGCGCAGCGAGTGCAAGAGGAGCCGTCCCCAGCGCGCTTGCTCCTTGGGATCGCCGTAGCGCGGATCGCCGACCAGAGGGTGGCCGATGGCGTAGAAATGTACGCGTAGCTGGTGGCGCCGCCCGGTGATCGGGTGTGCCTCGACCTCGGTGTGCGCCGCGCGACGACGCACCACGCGCCATTCGGTGCGCGACGGTTTTCCCTTGCGTTCATCGACGCCCATCCGCCCCGAACCGAACTGCGCGATCGGTTTGTCGATCACGCCGGAGTCCGCGGCGAGCACGCCGTGGGTGACCGCGGCGTAGGTCTTCTCGATGCGTCGGCTCTCGAACGCCATCGACAGCGTGCGGTGCGCATCGGCGTCGCGCGCGAAGAGCAACAGGCCCGAGACCTCCTTGTCGAGACGGTGCACGACGAACAGCCGCTCGCACCGCGCGGCCTCGAGGATCTTCTGCACGTTCGGCACGCCCGGATCTCGCTCGGGGATCGAGGCGAGGCCCTCGGGCTTGTTGATCACGAGCAGCCGCTGGTCCTCGTGGACGATCGGGATGTCTCCGAGGCGCGTCACCCCCACACTCTAGACGCGCGCGTGTCTCCGCGCGAACGCATCGCGACCATGAGTCGCCCTCGGAGACCGCCTGCGCCTGGCCCGCGCGCTCCGCATCCCCCGGCTCGTGGCCCGGCCCGAGATGAAGGTGGCGACGCGATCTTCGGCCTGCGCGCGGGCCTCGCAGTGCTCGCGCGCCGTCCGGTCGATTTGATTTCGATCGCCCACTCGCGTGCCGTGCGCGGCGAGCTCGACGCCCTGCTGAAGTACGCGTCGGCCCACCGTCTGCCGGTCCGCGAGGTCTCCGACGAGGAGCTCGCGCGCCTCGCGCAAACGACCCACCACGAAGGCCTCGTCATGCTCGTGCGCCCTCGCCGGTGGGCAGGCCCGCAGGAGCTCGCCGAGCAGCTGCTCCTCCGCAAAGGCACCGCCATCGCGCTCGATCGGGTGCGAAACCCCTACAACATCGGTGCAATCCTTCGCACGGCTGCGTTCTTCGGCGTCGATGCGGCCCTGCTCGGGGCGCCCGCGCCGCACCCCGCGCTCCCGCCCGACGCGGTGCGGGTTGCCGAGGGCGGTGCCGAGCACCTGCTCCTCTCGCGGACGACCGACCTCGCCGACACGCTCTCGCGCCTTCGCCAGCGAGGAGTTCAGATCGTCGGGACCGCCGTCGTCGACGCGAAGGACGCGCTGTCGTTCCCCTTCGCCCGGCCATCGATCCTCGTGATGGGGCACGAACGGGAGGGCATGTCCGAACGTGTGGGGGCCCAGTGCGACGCTCGGGTGACCATCCGCGGCAGCGGCGCCGTCGAGTCCCTCAATGTCGCCGTCGCGACGGGCGTGCTCGTCGCGCAACTCACCCGCCGGGCATGATCCAGGCCGCGGGCGGCGGCGCGGTGATCAAGCGGCGAGCTCGACCGGCACGCCCGTCTTCTTCATCCACCACAAGAGGCCGACGAGCAGGTTGCGCTTGTCGTCGACGAACGCGGGCTTCTTGCCCTCGAAGTAGTGTCCGACGAACTGGAACGTCCAGCCGGTGGTGAACATCGCCGTCGCGAGCGGCAGGCCGATGACGGTCGCGCCGATCGGGAGGCTCGCGGCGATGAGCGGGATGCCGACCCGGTGACAGGCCTGGTTGCGCGGATCCTGGTGCTGGTCCTCGTAGCTGCGCATCAGATCGGACCATTCGGCGTTCAGGCGAATCATCGTGGGGACTCCTTGGTGACGCGCATAGAATGCGAACAATTGCTCGCATTCGCTACTCGCGTTCCGGAGGGCCTCGTGGCGACGAAGAAGATGACCCGTACCCGCGCAAGAAAAGCGCCAAAACAGGAGCGATCGCGGGACATGGTCGAGGCCATCCTCGGCGCATCGACTCGCGTTTTCGTCAAATCGGGGTACGCCCACGCCACCACCAACAAGATCGCCGAGGCCGCCGGCGTGAGCGTCGGCTCGCTCTACCAGTACTTTCCGAGCAAGGACGCGATCGCGGTGGAGCTCCTCCGTCGCTACCGCGAGCGACTGGTCTCGGTCGTCGGCGACGCGCTCGGCAGCGCCGACGAGAAGACCTTCCCCGCGGCGGTGCACACGCTCATCTCCGCGCTCCTCCGCGCCGAAGGCATCAACCCCGCGCTCCACCGCGTGCTCATCGAGCAGGTGCTGCGGACCAACGCGCGTGGCGAGCTGATCGGGTTCGAAGAGAAGCTCGAGTCCGTCGTCGCGGACGCGCTCCGCCGCGCGAAAGGGCAGGTGGGTGTCGCCGACCTGCACCTCGCCTCGTTCGTGGTCGTGCGCGTTGTCCTCGCGATGGTCCACGCCGCCGTCGTCGATCGCCCCGCGATCAACCAACCTGCGTTGGCCGACGAGCTCACCCGCCTGGTCCTTCGCTACCTCGCGCCGTGAGGTCAACCGAGTTGGAGCCGGGAGCGTGCGGAAAGGATTCGCTGGGCATTTTGTGATGCGGACGAGGTGGCGTCAGGCTGCGATCGGGATTACCGCTTCCGGAATGCACAAGGTCGTCGCCCTCGTCGTCTTGATGTTCTCCGTCGCCGCCTGCGAGCGCGGCAGCACCGATGGTGGCGGTGGCGCCGCGGCGGCGCCCGTTCCGGCGCGCGATCCGCACAAGGTCGTGGCCGAAGGCGGCTCGCTCGTCGACGTGCGCACGCCCGAGGAGTTCGCCGGCAAACACGTCGACGGCGCGAAGAACATCCCCATCGACGACCTCGCTTCGCGCATGGCCGAGATCCCCAAGAACAAGCCGGTCGTCGTCTACTGCCAGTCGGGGGCACGCAGCGCTGCGGGCGCCAGGATGCTCAAGGGCGCCGGCTACGACGTCATCGACATCGGCCCGATGAGCAAGTGGTGACCCTCTTAGAGCGCCGCTCTAGCGACTTGCCAGTGCGTCGACCATGAAATCGCGGAAGGCTCGCACCTTCGCGGGCAGGAACTGCCGCGGAGGGTGCAAGAGGTACAGCGCCGCGCCCCAGTCGACGCGGTAGCCGCGGAGTACGTGGACCAGGCGCTTCTGCGCGATCTCCCGGTCGACGAAGATCTTCGGCACCATCGCGATGCCGCCCCCGGCGAGCGCGACCTCCCGCAGCAGCTCACCGTCGTTGGCGAGCAGGTCGCTGCGGACGCGCACCGTGACCGAAGCCTTCGGGTCGCTCACCTTCGACAGCGTCACCGACTGGCCCCCGGAGGCGCGAAAGAGGAGCATCCGGTGCTGGGCGAGATCGTCCGGCTCGCGCGGCGTCTTGCGGGCCTCGAGGTAGCTCGGTGTGGCGACCAACATCGGCTCGAGGTCGAGCAGCTTCCGCACGATCAGCGCCGAGTCCCCGAGCGAGGCGGCCGCGCGAAACGCGATGTCCAGCTGCTCGGCGTCGAAGTCGAGCCGCTTGTCGGTCAGCAGCATCTCCACCTGCACCTCCGGGTACAGCGAGGAGAACTGCGCGAGCAGCGGCGCGATGAGCCGCACCGCCAGGTCGGCCGGTGCGGTGACCCGCAATCGACCACGTGGGGTGGCGTTGGTGTGCTGCACCGCGGCGGTCGCCTCGTCGAGCAGCTCGAGCGCGTGTCCGACGCGTTGTCGGAACGCGAGCCCGTCGTCGGTCGGTTGAACCAGGCGCGGGCTGCGCCGGACCAACGACACCCCGAGCCGCTGCTCGAGGCGCGCGAGCCGACGGCTGACCGACCCCTTGGTCTCTCCCAGCGTCTTGGCCGCCGCGGTGATCGAGCCGAGGTCGGCGACCAGACAGAACGCGCGCAGATCGGCGACGTCGTGGGGGGAGGTTGTTGGATCGGCAACCGTTCGGCTCATGGCCGATGGTTTGTACCACTTCCAGAAACGGCCTACCCGAACTGCACCGAACGCTTGGAGAACGACCCGAACGCCATGCCGGTGATCGGGAACGACACTGGATCGGGGTGGTCGAGCGACGCTCCGAGCGACACGAGGAGCGGCACGTAGTGCTCGTGGGTGGGCAGGGACATCGCGACCCCGGGAGCCCTCGCGCGGTAGTCCGCGAGCGCATCGACGTCGCGCTTCGCCAGCACCTCGGCGTTCCACGCGTCGAACTCGGTCGCCCACGAAGCGGCGGGCGCACCGGGTCGCGGATCGATCGCCTGCATGTTGTGGGTGAGGAACCCGCTGCCGACGACGAGCACACCCTCCGCGCGCAGCGGGGCGAGCCCTTTGCCGAACGCGAGGAGCTCGCGCGGCTCCATCGACGGCAGCGAGACCTGCAGCACGGGGACGTCGGCGTTCGGGTACATCGCCACGAGCGGCACGTACGCGGCGTGATCGAGCCCTCGCGTGGGCACGTCCCGCACCGGCTGCGAGACGAGCTGCTTCACGCGCGCGGCGAGCGTCGGCGCACCGGGCGCCGGGTACTTGGTCTCGTAATAGCGCTGCGGGAACCCGTAGAAGTCGTAGACCAGCGGCACCGATGTCGTCGCGCCCAGAGCGAGCGGTCGCGCCGTCCAATGTGCCGAGACCATCAGGATGGCCCTGGGCCGCGCGAACGATTGCGCCCATCGCGAGAGCTCCCCCTTCCACACCTCGTCGTCGAGGAGCGGGGGCGCGCCGTGCGCGAGGAAGATGCTCGGCATCCGCGCGGAGCTGGGCGCGACGGGAGGGGGAGGAGACGGATCGCTCCGCCGTCCGCACGCTGCCAGCAGCGGTGCAGCCGTGAGCAGTGAGAGCGCTCTGCGTCGATCCATCGGCCTTCCGAGCCTAGAGGCGGGTGACATCCCCGCAAGCTCCCTTCTCCGAGACACCGCGTTGCGGGACCGACAACCTCGTCCGTTGGAATGTCGCCAGGTTTCCAGATTGGAAACCTCGGGTTTCGCCGGGAAAGGCTTCGCGCGGGCTCGGCGCGACGCTACCAGGTAGCCCCATGCGCGCACTCTTCGCCTCCGCCTGTGTCGTCGTCTCCTTCGCCTTCGCCGCGTGCGGCGGCGGCCAGCCCGCCCCCGTGACCCCGGCCCCCGAGAGCTCGGCCTCCGCCGCCTCGAGCGCGCCCGCGCCGGTCGAGAGCGCGGCTCCCGCCGCTTCGTCGGCGCCCGTGGCTTCCGCGTCCGCGGCTCCGGCAGCCTCCTCGGCCGCACCGGTGGCGGTTCCGAGCGCGTGGTCCAAGGACCTCCCCAAGGACCAGAAGGTCGCCTACATGAAGGCCGTCATCGTCCCGAAGATGAAGCAGGTCTTCCAGGATCACGACGCCAAGGAGTTCGCCGAGTTCGGCTGCGGCACCTGCCACGGCAAGCCGCCGAAGGATCCGCACGAGGCGCTCCCCAAGCTGACGATGAAGGGCGGCAAGATGACGGCCTTCACCGACAAGGACAAGAAGAAGGCCGCCGAGGCCAAGTGGATGATGGAGAAGGTCGTGCCCGAGATGGCCGCCGCCATGGGCATGAAGCCCTTCGACATGAAGACGAAGGAAGGCTTCGGCTGCGGCGGTTGTCACACCGTCGACATGGCGAAGTGATTCACGGCTGCATCCACGGCTTCGCGCGATAGCGATCCCACGAGTCCGGCAGGATCGTCACGACGGGGCCGTCGAGCCCGCCGCGCGCCGCGAGCCGGAGCGCGGCGGCGACGTTGGTGCCGGCCGAGCCGCCGACGAAGAGGCCCTCCTCGCGCGCGAGCCGCCGCGCGATCTCGAAGCTCTCTTCGTCAGAGACGCGTTCGGCGGCGTCGATCACGGATCGATCCATGATCGCCGGCGGCTTGCTCGAGCCGATGCCCTCGACCTGATACGGTGCATCGGGTCCGAGCACACCCGTCTCGACCCACTGCGCGAGCTTCGAGCCGATCGGATCGGCGAGCACGATGCGTGCTTTTGGCGCGTGCCGCCGGAGGTAGCGTCCCACGCCGGTGATCGTGCCGCCGGTGCCCGCACCGACGACGAACGCGCCAATCGTGCCCGCCTGACGAAGGAGCTCCGGACCGGTCGTCTCCTCGTGCGCGCGGAGGTTCACGGGGTTTTCGAACTGATCGGTGAGAAACCACCCGCGTTCCTCCGCGAGCCTTCGTGCCACGTTCTGGAAGTTCTCCGGGCTGTCGGGCGGTGCGTTGGGCGTGACGATCACCTGCGCACCCGCAGCCGAAAGCGCGACCCGCTTGTCGATCGACATCTTCTCCGGCAGCACGCACACGAGCGAGTACCCGCGCACTGCCGCCACGATCGCGAGCCCCATCCCGGTGTTGCCCGCCGTCGCCTCGACCAACGTCATCCCCGGCCTGAGCACGCCGCGTGACTCGGCGTCGTCCACGATCGCGCGGGCGATCCGATCCTTCACCGACCCGCCCGGGTTCATGTGCTCGCATTTGACCAGCACCGGCACGGTCAAGCCGGCCGTGAGCCGGCGCAGCGGGACCAGCGGAGTATTTCCGATCGCGTCGAGGATGCTGTCCACGGAGGCATGATCATCCACAGGGCCTCCGGCCGAAAGCGTCATCATGGGCGGGATAGTCGTCTACCGTTGGTGGGCGATGGACTTCTCCGATTCCCCCCGGGTCGCCGAAATCAAAAAGAGCGTTCGCGAATTCGTGAAGAAGGAGATCGAGCCGCTCGAGCCCGAGCTCGGCAAGAAGGGCTTCGCCGCGATGGTCCCGGTGCTCCGCGAGAAGCGGGAGCGCGCGAGGCAGACAGGCCTCTTCGCCGCGCACGTGCCCGAGGCGCACGGAGGCGCCGGTCTCTCGCTCACCGAGTTCGCCCACATGAGCGAGGAGCTCGGCAGGAGCCCGATCGGTCACTACGTCTTCAACTGTCAGGCGCCGGACGTCGGGAACATGGAGATCCTGATGGAGTTCGGCACACCCGAGCAGAAGGAGCGTTGGCTCGGTCCGCTCGTGCGCGGCGAGATCCGCAGCTGCTTCACCATGACCGAGCCGGAGTTCGCCGGCTCCAATCCGGTGTGGATGGGCACCACCGCCAAGAAGGACGCGGGCGATTGGGTCATCCGCGGCCACAAGTGGTTCTCCACGGGCGCCGAGGGCTCCGCGTTCGCCATCTGCATGGCGGTCACCAACCCGCTCGCCGAGCCGCACGCCCGCGCGAGCATGATCATCGTGCCGATGGGCACGCCGGGGTTCGAGCTGATCGGCAACCTCTCGATCATGGGCCACCGGGGCGGCGATTGGGCGAGCCACGCCGAGGTCGCCTATCACGACGCGCGGGTCCCCGAGTCGAGCCTCCTCGGCGGCGAGGGCATGGGCTTCGTCATCGCGCAGCAGCGCCTCGGTCCCGGCCGCATCCACCACTGCATGCGGTGGATCGGCATCTGCGAGCGCGCGTTCGACATCATGTGCCGTCACGCCGCCACCCGCGAGCTCTCCCCGGGCAAGCCGCTCGGCCAGAAGCAGATCGTGCAGGGGTGGATCGCCGAGAGCCGCGCCGAGATCCACGCGGCGCGCCTCATGGTCCTGCACGCGGCTTGGAAGATCGAGAAATTCGGCGTGTACGACGCGCGCGAGGAGATCTCGCTCATCAAGTTCACCGTCGCGCGCACCCTCCAGCGGGTGCTCGACCGCGCGCTTCAGACGCTCGGGGGCCTCGGCATGACCGACGACACGCCGCTCGCCTTCTGGTGGGCGCACGAGCGCGCCGCGCGCATCTACGACGGCGCCGACGAGGTGCACATCGAGACCGTCGCCAAGCGCATCCTCCGTGGCTACGGCATCCAAGTGAAGGGATGAGCCGATGATCATCGACTGCCACGCGCATTTCGAGCCGCGGATGCTCGACGCCACGCGGGTGATCGCGAAGATGAACGCGGCAGGGGTCGATCGCATCGCGATGATCCCCACGATGAACGACCCGCTCCCGCATACGCCGGAGCGGCTGCTCGCGCTGATTCGCAAGCTGATGTCGAAGGCCAGCACACGACCGCTCGCCGAGGTCGTGCACCGAAGTCTCCTCACGCGCGACGGCAACCTCCGACTCGGTGGCGAGGTGTTCCGGATCTACCGGCAGCCCGACAACGACTCGGTCGCGAGCCTCGTCGCCGCGAACCCCGACCGGTTCCTCGGCTGGATCTTCCTCAACCCCCGCGTCGATCCCGGCGTGCTCGAAACGCTCGAGCGCTACCGCAGCCAGAAGGGCATGGTGGGCATCAAGCTCCACCCGCACTGGCACGACTACGAGACCGAGCTCCTCTCTCCGCTCCTTCGGCGGGCCGAGGAGTTGAACCTCCCGGCGCTCATCCACCTCGGGTTCCGCAAACGCGGTGACTTTCGCGCGATCTGCCGGAGCTTCCCCAAGCTCCGGGTCATCAGCGCTCACGCGGGCTTCCCGTTCTATCGCGATCTCTGGAGGTACCGCGGCGAGTGCCCGAACCTCTACGTCGACCTCTCGAGCCCCTACATCGACGAGGCGCTCGCCCGCGAAGCCGTCGCCGCGATGGGCCCCGAGCGTTGTCTCTACGGCACCGACGCGCCCTACGGCTTCCACGACTCGGACGGCAGCTACGACTACGGCGAGATCCTCCGCTGGGTCGAGCGCTTCCCCGTGAGCAGCGGGAAGCGCGACCAGATCCTCGGCGAGACCTTCGCCGGACTCGTCGCCTGACGTGTGGTACGGATTGGTCCTCACGCGATGTTGTCGGAACAGCCTGACGAGAACGCGCTGCGCCTGCTCGAGGGGCTCGCCGCTGCCATCGCCGAGAAGGGCTACGCGGCGACGACGATTGCCGACATCGTTCGGCACGCGCACGTCTCCAAGCGCACGTTCTACCAGCACTTCGCCGACAAAGAGGCGTGCTTCCTCGCGTCCTACCGAGCCGTGACCGAGCGGCTGATGACGACCATCGCTGCGGCCGTCGACCCGAACACCCCCTGGCAGGAGCAGCTCCACGCCGCTGCCCGTGCCTATCTGCACCTGCTCGAGGAGAACCCCGCGCTGACCCGCACGTTCCTCGTCGAGATCCACGCCGCGGGTCCGAAGGCACTCGAGCTCCGCCGCGAGGTGCACCAGCGCTTCGCCGAGCTGCTGCGGGGCCTGGTGAACCTCGGACGCAAGAAGCACCCCGAGATCCGACCGCTCTCGGCCTCCATGGCCACCGCGCTGGTCGGCGGCATCAACGAGCTCGTGCTGGTCGCAGTCGAGGGCGGGGGGCGTCTGCGCGAGCTCGAACGGACGGCGACCGAGCTGCTGACGTCGGTGCTGCTCTCCTCGCGGTCTTGACCGGCCCCTTGCCATTGGTACCGTTCGGTACCATCATTGGTACTCGTTGGTACCAACGACAGGAGCGAGCCCTTGAGCAACGCGCAGCACCACCGGATCGTGATCATCGGCAGCGGCTTCGCGGGGCTCGGCGCGGCCATCCGCCTGAAACAGGAGGGCGAGCAGGACTTCGTCATCCTCGAACGGAGCGACGAGGTCGGCGGGGTCTGGCGCGACAACACCTACCCGGGCTGCGCGTGCGACGTGCAGTCGCATCTCTACTCGTTCTCCTTCGCTCCCAACCCCAACTGGAGCCGCGCATACTCGCCGCAGGGCGAGATCCTCGCCTACCTCCGCGACTGTGCCAGCCGCTTCGGTGTCCTGCCGCACGTGCGCTTCGGCCACGCGGTGAAGCAGGCAACCTGGGACGACGATCTCCGCAAGTGGCGCATCGAGACCTCGCAGGGGCTCTTCACCGCGGACTTCCTCGTCGCCGCCAACGGCGCCCTCAGCGAGCCGGCCATTCCCAAGCTGCACGGGCTCGAGTCGTTCGAGGGCATCGCGTTCCACTCGGCCCGCTGGCGCCACGACGTCGATCTGCGTGGCAAGCGCGTCGCGGTGATCGGCACCGGCGCGTCGTCGATCCAGTTCGTGCCCGCCATCCAACCCGGCGTCGAGCGGCTGCACCTCTTCCAGCGCACCGCAGCGTGGGTGCTGCCGCGGACCAACACCGAGATCCCGATGGTGCTCCGCCGGCTCTACGCCGCGGTTCCGCTCGCCCAACGCGCCGTCCGAGGCGCGATCTACGCCGTGCGCGAGGGCGCGTTGCTCGGCTTCCGCGAGGGGCCGCTGATGAGCGTCATCGAGGGCCTCGGTCGCCGATACCTCGCAAAGACGGTGCGTGACCCCGAGCTCCGCAAGAAGCTCACGCCCGACTTCCGCATCGGCTGCAAGCGCATCCTCCTCTCGGACGAGTACCTGCCGGCACTGACCAAGACGAACGTCGAGGTGGTCACCGAGGGCATCCGCGAGGTGCGCGCGCACTCCGTCGTCACCACCGACGGCGTCGAACGTCCGGTCGACGTCATCCTCTTCGGCACCGGGTTCCAGGTCACCGATCAGCCCATCGCGCACATGATCCGCGGTCGCACCGGCAAGACCTTGTCGGAGACGTGGCAGGGGAGCCCCAAGGCGCACCTCGGGACGATGATCGCGGGCTTCCCCAACTTCTTCTTGATGCAGGGGCCCAACACCGGCCTCGGTCACACCTCGGTGGTGATCATGATCGAGGCTCAGATCGACCACATGCTGCTGGCGCTGAAGTCGGGCGCACTTCAGCTCGAGCCACGCGCCGAGGCGCAGGCGAAGTTCGTCGCCGACGTCGACCGCGACATGCAGGGGAGCGTGTGGACCACCGGCGGTTGCGCCAGTTGGTACCTCGATCGCAACGGCCGCAACTCGACGTTGTGGCCGGGCTTCACGTTCACGTTCCGCAGGCTGCTCGCGCGGTTCGACGCGGGCGACTACTTGATCTCGAAGGTCACGCCGAGAGGACGGTCAGCCTCCGTCGAATCAGTCGCTCGATCGCCGTGAGCAGGCCGCGGTCGTCGCGCTCGCAGAGCGTGATGGCCTTGCCGCTCGCGCCCGCGCGGCCGGTGCGGCCGATGCGGTGGACGTAGCTCTCGGCGACCTCGGGGAGGTCGAAGTTGAAGACGTGCGAGACGCCGTCGACGTCGATGCCGCGGGCGGCGATGTCGGTGGCGACCAGGACGCGCGTCTTGCCGTCGCGGAACGCCTCGAGCGCACGCTCGCGCGCGCCCTGCGACTTGTTGCCGTGAATGACCTCGGCGCCGATGCCGCTGTGCTCGAGCGACTCGCGGAGACGATTCGCGCCGCGCTTGGTGCGGGTGAACACGATCGCGCGCGCGACGTCGGGGGTGAGCAAGAGCGTCTCGAGCGTCGCGCGCTTGCGATCGCGCTCGACGAAGACGACCGCCTGATCGATGAGCTCCACGGTGGTTGCCGGCGGCTTGACCGCGACGCTCACGGCGTTGACCAGGATCTGACGGGTGAGGACCTCGACCTCCGTCGGCATGGTGGCCGAGAAGAGCAGGGTCTGGCGCACCTTCGGGATCATCGTGACGATGCGACGCACGTCGTGGATGAAGCCCATGTCGAGCATCCGATCGGCCTCGTCGAGGACGAAGTGCTCGACCTGATCGAGGCGAACGTGGCCCTGGCGCGCGAGGTCGATGAGACGACCCGGCGTGGCGACGACGATCGTCGGGTCGTGGCGGAGCGCCACCTCCTGCCGATGCTGACCGACGCCGCCGTAGATCACCGTGTGACGGACGCCGATGTGACGGCCGTACGCAGCGACGCGTTCGTCGATCTGCGCAGCGAGCTCGCGGGTGGGCGTGAGCACCAGGGCGCGAATGCCCTTGCGGCCTCCTGCGGGCGCAGGGGTCTGGTTCGCGTGAAGGCGCTGCAACATCGGGAGCACGAAGGCTGCCGTCTTGCCGGTGCCGGTCTGCGCGCACGCGAGGACGTCGCGACCCTCGAGCACTGCACCGATGACGGCGTGCTGGATCGGCGTGGGCTCGGTGTACCCCTCCTCGACGACGGCGCGAACGATGTTCGGAATGACGCCGAGCTTCGCGAACGGCGACGCTGCGATCTGCTCGAGGAGCGCGGCGGTCGGCGGGGCCGGAGGAGGAGGCGGTGCTACATGCACCGGAGCCGGGCGCGGCTGCGCCGGGCGAACGTGAGCAGGATTGCCAGTAGCGGACGAACGAGTAGCAGACGTCGCGCCTGGGCGACGTCGTGAACGATGGAACAAGTGACAGACTTACTTTCTCGCGGACGGGGGAAGGCGCGCCGAAGCGCGGAGACCGTTTCCTGCTGCCGCGAGCTGTGGGGAACGGAAAAAAAGAAGGACGCGACCGCGCGAGGCGTTCGCGTCCCCTTCAGATGTCAGTACGAGAGATCAGTAACGATCGCGACGGCCACCGCCGCCGCCGCCGCCGCGACGGTCACCGCCGCCGCCGCCGCCACCGAAGCCGCCGCCACGGCCACCGCCGCCGCCGCCGCCACCGAAGCCGCCGCCGCCACCACCACGGCCGCCACCACCGCCGCCGAAGCCACCGCCGCCGCCGCCGCGCTGGGGACGCTCCTCAGCCTCGTTGACGCGGAGGGGACGACCGTCGAGGAGCGCGCCGTTCATCTCGGCAATCGCCTCCTGGGCCTGCTGAGCAGTCGCCATGGTGACGAAGCCGAAGCCGCGGGACTGACCCGAATCGCGATCGGTCACGACGTGGACGTCGACGACCTCGCGGCCCGAGACGGCGAACGCGTCACGGAGCGAGTCCTTGGTGGTGTGGAACGAAAGATTGCCGACGTAGAGGCGCGTGCTCATGGATGATCTCTTCTCGGGCTCGCCGTTCGTGCCCATCCATCCAAAGGAGCCATCTCCGGACAGGGGGCGTCGCTGTGGAGTTCCGCAGCAACCACACTCGCGTCGTCGAGTCACAGGCCCCAGTCGCGCGTCCCAGAGAAGAGAGAGCGTGGCAGATGCCGTCAGCCAGACTTCGTTCGTGAGCGGAAGTAGTTTAGCGCATTGCTCCGGGAAAGCAACCTTGCGGATGAGCGTCAGGTGCCTGGTCGCCAAGGCCGAGCACAGGGGACCGTGCACGGGGTTTGCTGCCGTTCGGCGCATGGCCACCCACATCTCCCAAGCTCCCGTCTCGACGCCGCCACGGCTGCGGGAGGACACGAAAGCTGGGGTTGCGCCGTTCCTCGCGCCGCTGGGGCGCGTGTTCTACGCCCTGGTCTTCCTCATCGCCACTCGCATTCACTTCACGGCCGAGGGGATCGGGTACGCCGCGTCGCAGGGAGTTCCGCTGCCGAACCTCCTGGTGCCGCTCTCCGGCATGCTCGCGATCGCTGGGGCGATCATGGTCGCGTTGGGGTTCCGGACGCGACTCGGCGCGCTGATGCTCGTGGGCTTCCTCACGCCGGTGACGCTCCAGATGCATCGGTTCTGGCTGCTGTCGGACCCGATGATGCGGGGCATCCAGGAGGCGATGTTCCTGAAGAACCTGTCGATGTTGGGCGCAGCGCTCCTGCTCGTCCACTTCGGTCCTGGGCCGTTCAGCCTGGACGCGAGGCGGCAATGAGGACCCGCCACACCGTCCCTCCGCCGCCTCCTCCGCCGGCGCCGCTGCGAGCGCTGTCGTACGTCGGATGGATGGCCATCGTCGCGTTCGTCCTCGCGAGCGTGGCCTTCCGGTGGGGCGCGATCACGCGGAGTGTGACGCTGGTCGTGTTCGCTGCGGCGCTCGTCGGCTACGCCGCGATCGTCTCCGTCCTCAGCCGCAACTGATCGCGCGGTGTGTCGTCGTGTGTTAGGAAAGCGTGGGTCGTGAACCTCCTCGAACGGCTCCGTGCGCCCCTCGAGCGGGCCGGGCTGAACCATCTCGGCGTCGTCGGACGGGCCCGCTATGACGCGGCCGCGCCCGCTTCGTTGGCGATGGAGCAGGTGTCTCCAGGCGCTCGCTCGGTGCTGGTGGTCGGGTCGGGGGGCCGGGCGCATTGGGACCGATTCCTCGAGTACGTTGCCGTCGACCCGCGGACCCGCTTCGCCGGTCGCGAGCACCCCCTCGACGACTTCTGCGCCGAGACGTTCGAGAGCCTGGCGCTCGAGCTCGCGGGTTGTCGGGTCGTGTTTCCGACGTTTCGAGCCGAGCTACGCCTCGATTTCATGAAGCTCGCGTCGCTGGCCGGTCTCGGAGCCGAGAGCGAGCTCGGCATCCTCGTGGGCGAGCGGTTCGGTCCGTGGTTCGGGCTGCGCGCGGCGATCTTCACGCCGGAGGAGCTGCCCGAGACGTTCGCCCGCCGGTCGCCCTGTGTCGGGTGCGCGGCTCCGTGTCGGGCCCCGTGTCCCGCGCGCATCGTCGGGTCGAGGCCGTTCCCCTGGCAGGCGTGTGTGGCCGAGCGAGCGTCCAGGTGCACGACGGGATGTGGCGCACGCGACGCGTGCGTGATCGCACCCGACGAACGCTACGACCCGCTCGAGCTTCGATACCACCACGACCCACGCGCAGGTCGTCGTGCGCTGTGCGAGCGGTTCGGGATTTCCGACCAACTCGAGTGACGCGGATGGTACGGTCCGTGGCATGAGCCTCGATCCTGCTTCCATCGTCGCGAAGGTGGAGGCAGCCAAGAACGAGCTCGCCGTCGCCGAGCAAGCCCTCGACACGGCGATCACCGACCTGCGCGCGCGCGGACGCGCCGAGAAGGAGATCATCGGGCCCTCGCTCGAGGACGCCTTCTCCCGCCTTCAGGCCGCGCGCGCTGCGCTGGTCGACCTCGAGCTGTTGCTCAAGGCTCCGTGAGGCCGCGCCTCACGCAGTGACGTGGGTGCCGGAGAGCTTCTCCCAGCAGTACCCGCACACCGACGCGGCGCGCATGATCTCGCGCTTGCACGCGGGGCAGTCGCGAGTGTCCGGCGCCGGGCCGACGGCGAGGTGCGTTCCGAGCGCGGACCAGGCGGTGCCGAGCGCCGCGACGCGCTCCTTGGCGTCCGCGGTCGTGGAGACCTCGGAGACGGAGTCGATGCGGGTCTGGACGGTTGCGAGCAGCTCCCGCAGGGCCTTGTGGTTCATGAGTGTGCCTCGTGCGCAGGTGATGGGTGCCGTCGCCGGCCCCGAAAGGACCAGCGACGAGCCACGGGATGCACCTCGACGGCACGCCAATGGAGACAGCCAACCTAGCACGCGCTCACGGGCCGTGCGGGCCGTGCAAGTCAGGTGACGTCAGGCGACGAGAAGGTCGCCGCGCAGCAGGCCGTACTGATCGAGGAGCGCGCGCAGCGATCCGAAGCGGAAGAGCGGCTCGCCATCGACGATGACCAGCGCGGTCCCGTCGTTCGCCACCTCGACGTTGCAGCCAGAGAGAGTCGCGGTCGTTTCCTCGGAGCGCAGCGAATAGCGCGCATTCGTGATCATGAAACTTCTAGTTCTCCAAACCGGACGAGGACGGGCAGAACCCCGGCAAAACTTCCAGCGGCAGGCAACCTAGCACACATCAGGCCGGGTCCCCCGTGGCGGGGGAACGCGAGCTTGCGCGGAGGGAGACGTCGGACGAACATCGGCGCCCCATGCCCTCCTTCGAGCTCGAACGTCGCATCAGCGCACCGGTGAACGTCGTGTGGGAGGTGCTCTCCGATCACCGCGGGTACGCGCGATGGGCGGGGGTCGACAAGGCCATCCTCGAGCGCGAGGGCGTCGGCGATCCGAACGGCGTCGGCGCCGTGCGGGACCTCCGCAAGGGACCGATCTCGATCCGCGAGGAGGTCGTCGCCTGCGAACCGCAGAAGTCGTTCTCGTACACGGTCGTCAGCGGCCCGCCGGTGCGCGACTACCTCGGCGTGGTCACGTTGAAGGCCGACGGCGAAGCGACCCACGTGCACTGGACGGTTCGCTTCGAGCCGAAGGTCCCGCTCACCGGGCGCGTGATCCTCCCGATCGTGCGCAAGGTGATCTCGGATCTGCTCGCGCTCGCGACGCGCGAGTCGGAGCAACGCGCGCGCCGCTGAACGCCGATAAGTTCGGCCACTTCGGCCGAATGTGGGATGATGTAGGTGTCGCCCCCGTGACCATGGGATTCGTGGGCGCGGTGCGCCTTGACCAGACGTTCAATTTAGCGTCAGCTTAATTAAGCCAATGCTGAATCAAGGGCAGGGCGCGTGAAGGATCGGGGAGCGGTCTTCCGCGCGCTCGCCGACGACAATCGGCGGGTGATGCTGACGATGCTGAGCAAGCGACCGCACACGTCGACCGAGCTCGGCGAGCCGTTCGACATGAGCGCGCCGGCGGTGAGCCAGCACCTCGGCATCCTTCGCGAGGCCGGCCTCGTCGAGGTCGCGAAGGTCGGCAAGTACCGGGTCTACAAGCTCTCGCCCACGCCGCTGCTCGAGGTGGCCGAGTGGCTCACCGAGCTCGAGAAGCTATGGGGCACACGCCTCGATCGGCTCGACAAGGTGGTTTCGCGTCTGAAGAAAGAGCAACTCAGTCGAGGTTGATGCGCCGCAGCGAGCGCGCTCGCGGCGCTGACGCTCGGGGTCGTCGCGACCGTCGTAAAGCGACGGGATTGGTGCGATTGCTGCGGGACGCGATCCCGGGGCGGTGAGCGAGACGGACGCCCGGTCAAACGGCCAAGCGCGCGGCCGCGACGGCAACGCAGAGCAGCCCGACCATTGCGGCAGGCACTACGCGCTCGCCGAGGCGCCGATGGGTGCGGATGGCTCCGGCCATGAGCGCGGCGAGACACAGCGCGGCGATCGGCGTGAGCGCCGGCGCGATGTGGGTCGCGCTCGGCAGCACGAGGCCCAAGGCCCCCGCCACCTCGGCCAAGCCGAGCAGCTTGATGCGCGCGCGAGGCCACGTCTCAGCCCAGTGCATCTTCGGCACGAGCCGCTCTCGCGAGAACGCGAGCTTCAGCGTGCCGGTGATCGTGAACACAACGGCCAGGAGGATCTGCACGGCCCAGAGCGCGGTCGTCATGTCGCCCCTCGGCTGCGGCCCTCGAGCGAGGGCAGCTCGTGTCTCATCACCTGGGCGATGCGACGTCGCGACGTCCCAAGCGCCTGAAGACAGAGCTCCGTCATCTGCGCGGCGTACTCCGGCGTGGTCTGCTCGCTGCCCATGCGCAAGAGCACCTCGCGCAAGGCGCCGAACAGGAGATCCCGCGCGGCCGCGGCGCTCGGCGCCTGAAAGACGCCGAGCCGAAGGCCTTCTTCCAGATCGCGTGCGGGTAGCTCGAGCCCTCCGAGCCTCCACACGCGCGCGACGAACCGGCAAAAGACCGGGTCTGTCTGCCCCTTGGCGAAGAAGAGCCGAAGCCCCACGCCGAGGCGCAAGGCAGGCCCCTCGATGCCCTCCAGCGCCCTCTCGATCGTCTCGATGAGGTCGCGCGTCATCCACTCGGACGTGGCCGCGAGGAGGCCGTCCACGCTCTCGAAGTGGTTGTAGAACGTGCCGCGCGAAATCCCTGCGGCGAGCACGAAGTCGTCGATCTTGGGTGCGTCGGGCCCCATGTCCGCGAACACCCCGAAGGCAGCCTCGAGGATGCGCGTCTCGGTCCGTGCGCTGCGCTCGCGCCCGACGCGCGTTCTGTGGTCCTGCTCTTGCACCTCGAGTTTCGCCATGTCTCGACGGAAGATTGTCATCATGGACGAACTTGTCAAGATGACATTCGGGTCTAGATTGACTTCATGCCGTCCAATTCGCGCGAGCTGACGACGCCGCAGCGACGCCTGCTGATCGTCGAGGACGAGTGCATCGTGGCGATGGACCTCGAGAACCGCGTCCGAAGGATGGGCTTCGAAGTGGTCGGTTCGTTCGGGAGCGGCGAAGAGGCGCTCCGGAATGCCGCGGCGCTGATGCCCGACCTCGCGCTGATGGACATCCGGCTCGCCGGCGGGATGGATGGGGTCCAGGCAGCGGCAGAGCTGAGACGCGCGCACGGAATCCCGGTCGTCTACCTCACGGCGAACGTCGACGCCGCGCTTCTCGAGCGGGCGAAGGCCACCGAGCCGTTGGGCTATGTCCTGAAGCCTTTCGAGGAGCGCGCGCTTTTCGCCACGATCGAGACCGCGCTGTTCCGGCACCACGCCCAGCGTGCACGGTGTGAGGCCGAGCAGGCGCGCCTACGCCGAGCTGAGGCACGCTACGCGGCAATCCTGGGTGGCTCGCCGGACGCGATCGTCAGCGTCGACGACGAGCGGCGGATCGTCGTCTTCAACCAGGTGGCAGAACGCGTTTTCGGCTACCGCGCGGAGGAGGTCCTCGGCCGCAACTTCGAGCTCCTCCTCACCGAAGACGCGAGGGGCGCGTGTGCGACGGGCGAGCGGGGCAGGCTCCGGGCGCGGCGCCGGGATGGCACCGAGTTCCCCATCGAGGCGTCGATCTCGAAGCTCGATCCCGGCGACGACATCATGATGACAGCCATCGTTCTCGACGCGAGCGAGCGGCGTCGCGCCGAGAACATGGAGACCGTAGGCCGCCTCGCGAGCAGCACCGTGCACGACCTCGGCAGCCTCCTCGCGATCGTGCAGCACGCGGCCGAGCTGGTCCGACACGATCTGCCGTACGGGGCGGCGACCCAGGACCTCGATGCGATCACCGGTGCGGTGGCGCGGGGTGCGGTGCTCACGAAGCGGCTCCTGATGTGCGCCGGAGGCAACTCCGGCTCCGTCGCGACCGCGCCGCTCGATAGGCTCGTCGAGCGTGCGCGCGACCTCGTCCGCCACGTGATCGGCGAGCGCATCAACCTACGGCTCGACCTGCAGGCCGGCGACGCCACCATCGCGGTCGATCCCCACCGATTCGATCAGATCCTGATCAACTGCGTCGCGAACGCGCGGGATGCCATGCCCCACGGAGGCTGCGTCCTGATCCGCACCGCGCGCGTGGAGCGCCAGGGCGATGCGGCCAGTCACTCCGCGCTGCTCGAGATCGAAGACAACGGGCCGGGCATGCCTGGCGACGTGGCCGCGCGCGCGTTCGAGCCCTTTTTCACGACAAAGGAGCTCGGGCGCGGCACCGGCCTCGGGCTCGCGATTGTTCGGGAGTGCGTGAAGGAATGCGGCGGCGCAGTCGAGGTCCGGACCGCGGTCGGCCGCGGCACCACGGTCGCGGTCTCGCTCCCGTGTACCGATGCGTCGGTCGGGCAGGAGGTCGGAGACGAGCGCGCCCCGGCGGTCGCACGTGGCAGCGCGCGGGTGCTGCTCGTCGACGACGAGGAGGCGCTGAGTCGACTGCTCGCGCGCTCGCTCCGGCACCACGGGTTCGAAGTCGTCGCGGTCTCGGGCGCCGGCGAGGCGCTGGTGCAGCTCCAATCGGGCGACACTGCGTTCGACGTGTTGGTGACGGACTCCGTGCTCCCGATCATGAACGGCAAGGAGCTCGCCGACCGGATGCGCCGCTTCCTTCCGACACTGAAGGTCCTCTACATCACCGGCAACGTCGACGACGCCGTCGCCCGCCTCGGGCTGCCCGCCGACGTCCTGCTCGTGAAGCCGTTCTCGTCCGACGAGCTGGCCGCGAGGATCGCGCGCCTCGTCGGGCCGGAGGGGAGCGCGTCAAGAAGGGTGTAGCTACGAGCTTGCTACTTCGTAAGGACGACGTGGGTGGCGCGGGCGGTGGAGGCGTGCTCGGTGCACTTGTACCCGAGGCTCACCGTGTCGATGCCGGCGAGGAGATGCTCGCCCCTGCCCAGGAGCACGGGGGAGATGACGAGGTGGAGCTCGTCGATCAGCCCCGCGCTGAGGTACTGGCGAACGGTGGCGGCTCCCCCGCCGATTCGGACGTCCTTGCCCTGCGCCGCCTCTTTGGCGCGGTCGAGCGCTGCATGGATGCCGTCGGTGACGAAGTGGAACGTCGTTCCGCCCGCCATCGTGATGGGCGCACGCGCGTGGTGCGTGAGCACGAAGACGGGCACGTGATAGGGCGGATTCTCGCCCCACCATCCCTTCCAATCGTCGGGCCAGGGGCCCCGCGCCGGCCCGAACATGTGGCTGCCCATGATCCATGCGCCGACGTTCTCGAAGCCGCGCGCAAAGAAGGCGTCGTCGGCGTCTTCACGGGCGACCTCGCTGCCGATCAGCGATGCCGCGAAATCGGCGTGCATCTTCTGGAAGGTCTTGGTGCCAAAGACCCATTGGTGCAGTGCCATCCCCCCGATGCCCATCGGATTGGCCAGATCCTGGTCGGGACCGGCGCCGTACCCATCGATCGAGATTGCAAAGGCGTTGACCCGAAGCTTCGACATGATCCCGACTCCTTGTTGGCTGCTCTTTGCGACGGCGCGCTGCGCGCGTCACCTGGCGGGCACCTTCTCGCGCGGAGGATGGAAGGGGCCCTTGCCCGGCCAAACGAAGTGGCGTGCGTAGATCTTCTCTAGCTTGGCGTCGCCAGTCTTCGTGAACCGCAACGGCGTTCGAGGTCCGTCGCCCCAGCGGACGTAGCCCGCTTGCGACGGCCCGAGGTTCAGATCATGACAGAAAAAGCCGAGGATTCGTAGTAGCCGACTAAGGCGCGACAGGTTCCCCTGGATCACGCGCTCGAGGTAGGGGACTCGCCCGAATCGCCAGTCCGCGAGGTCTTGGGGCCGGAGCAAGTTCATCCGCAGCAGGACTTCGACGGGGGCGACGACCTTCCCGGTTGCAGCGCGACGGGCATCGGGTAGCGAGGCAGCTTCGACCCCGCGGCCTCCGCCACTTCCGCGGCCGGAACGCTCGCCATGCTGAGCGTGTAGAAGCCGAGGATTTCAGGCTGCTCCTCACCGTCGTCCGCGGCACGCCGAAGGACGTACGTGCGCGCGATGCCGGCACGGTCGTTCGAAATCGCGTGCCGCGCGAAGTAGTCGTCGAGCGCGTGCGTCCCTGACCGGAAGCCCTTCTTCACGTCCGCGGGCTCGAGCCCGGTCGTCGCGTACGGCGGCGTGGACGTGAGGGAGGTCGTCATCTCGCGTGACGCTTCGCCGCCGCGCGGAGGCGCGCTCCGGGAGCAGCAGCCTTGTCCGCGAGCGCCTTCACCTTCGCGACCGCGCGCGGTGACAGCTTCAGCTGCTGGGGCTGCATCGCCCACTCGAGCGCGGACAGCGTGGGCGTCGCCAGCTCGCACGCCGGATGCGAGCTCCCTGGCTCGACGGTGACGAGCCGGTGCCCGCGGCGGATCTCGACGACCGCCTTCAGGAAGAGGGCGAGCGCTTCGTCGACGATCTGGCTGCGGCTGAGGCCGAGCTCGTCCGCGAGCTCCACGATCGCGGCGCCGCGGCTGTCGGGGACGGTAGCTTCGAGTCTCATCGGGACCTCCACGGGCGGGCCCTCAAATCTGAGGGACATCTGAGGGATAACGCGCCGACGTCCCCGAGGCAAGGTCACGCAGGCGATCGGCGGCCGCGATGAGCGCTGCGGCATCGACCCGCTTCCGGAAACGGAGCACCGTTCCCGGCACCTCGCCGTCGTCGCAGGCAAGGGTCTCGTCGATGCAGACCACGAGGGGGCGTGATGCGGCGCCCCGTAGCGCTTCGAGCTTCGACCGCAAGTACTCCGGCGTGTAGAAGCCGACGACCTCGACGAGCACGAGGAAGCCGTCTTCGTGCCGAAGCGTGAAATCCGGGAAGAACGCACGCCCACCGAGGGTGATCGCGTCGGCCTCGCGAACGAGCGACCACGGCGTGCCGAGTCTGCGCACGTCGCGCGCGAGTGCCCGCTCGATGGCGCTGTCAGCGTCCTTCGGCAGCTTGTGCGTACGTGCGATCCGATCCGTCGCGTCGATGTGGACCGCGATTGGCTCGTCTTTCAGTACACAGCGAGCCTCGAGGCGAAACCCGGTCGTCGCGACGACGGCCGGGAAGAACGACGCGAGCGCGAACCCGTACTTCGTGGTGTGGCGCAGGATCGACAACGGGCCGGAGACCTCGAGTCGGGTGCCGTTCTCGCCGACGGCGTATGTGCAGAGGAGCCCCGAGAGCTTCGCGAAGCGCACCACGGCGCGCACGTGCTCGCGGACCTCGACGGTCACGCGCTCGCTCCGAAGGAGGAGACCTTGTACGAGCGCGAGGTTGTAGCCCTCGACGATGTCGCTTGCCGAGACCGGCGAGGGCGGGGGAAGGATGCGCCGTCGATTGGGCCTATCGGCGAACAACGCGCGCCGCAGCTCCTCGACCGACACGGTGAATCGTGCAGCCGCGCGGGCCAGAGCCGAGTCCCTGTCGAACAACTCGTCGCGCGCTCCTTCCTCGAACGTGACCGTGCGGGCTTTCGCAGGGTCGAGCTTCGCGTCGACCTCGGACTTGAAGCGGCGACAGAGCACGTACGCCACGCCGTCGGCTGCGCGCGCGGAGACGCCGTGCTCGCGTGCGACGGAGCGAACGCGATTGGGAAGCTCGGCGTCGCGCTCGCCGATGGTACGTCCGACGTAGGCATCGGACGCGTCGACGACTGCGCGCACCCAGACCTCGTCGCGCCCGCTCAGAAAGCGCGGCGACGCGCGGCCCGGGCGCCCCTCACGCGACGTGACGAGCAGCAGATCGGCCGGCAGCAAGGCGCCTCCTTCGCGCGCGGGTGCGCGCTTCGTCGACGGTGTCCATCGTGACGAGCTCGTACGCGACGGCTCGCTTGTCTTCGTTCGGACGTAGGATTCGCCCGATTCGCTGTACATGCTCGCGCGCGCCGAGCGCACCCGCGACGATGATCGCGACGTTCGCCTCGGGCACGTCGACGCCCTCGTTCAGGACCCGTGCGCTGCAGATGGCGCGCACGCGGCGATCGCGGAACGAGGCCAGAATCGCATCGCGCTCCTTTCGTGGCACGTCGGCGGTGATTACCGGCACGAGCGCCTCTTCTGCGATGACGTACGCGTCGTCGGCGGTCGCGGTGAAGAGGAGCGTTCGATCGGGCCGATGTCGGACCAGGAGCTCGCGCACGGCGGTACGCTTCGCGCTCGGAAACGCGGCGAGCGCCCCCGCGCGGTACATCGCGGCGAGGACGGTCGAACCCTCCGGCATCCGAGCGATCGCGCGAACGCACGTCAGCCAGTCGGCGTCGGGATTCGTCCGCAGCACCTGACGACGAAGTGCCGTGAAGCGCTCCATATCGCTGTCGTACTGCCGCCGCTCCTCCGCGGTTAGCGACACGTGGATCCGCACCATCTCGAGCGGCGCGAGGTCTTTGCCGGCGAGGTCCGCAATCTCCATCTCGAAGACGACCGGGCCGATGAGATCGCGGAGGCGCTCCGCCCCGAGCGACCCGGGGATCGGCGGCGTCGCCGTGAGCCCGAGCCGGATGGGGGCCGGACACATCTCGAGCGCCTCCGCGCGAATTCCTCCAGCGAAGTGGTGGGCCTCGTCGATCACGACCATGCCGAACGTGTCGCCGAATCGGTCGAGACAGCGGTACGCGCTCTCGAACGTCATCACGGTGATGCGTGCGAGGCTCTTCATGCCGTCGCCGACCGCGCCGATCGGATCGCCGAAGTGGTTGCGCAGGATCGAGAGCCACTGATCGAGCAGCACCCGCGTCGGGACGAGCACGAGCGCGCTCTCGCCGGTACGCGCCATGGCGGCGCAGGCCACACGTGTCTTCCCGGCGCCCGTGGGGAGCGCGATGACTCCGCGCCGACCGAACGTCTCGAAAGCGGCGAGGGCGTGCTCTTGGTACGGACGAAGCGAGGGGGGCGAGATGGGGTGCCGCACGGCGCTCCACGCCGGCGCGATCTGGTCGGTCACAACAACGCCGGCGTCGGCGGCGGCGCCCAGAAGCGATGCGTAGCGATGCGCGGGAGCCCGGTGGAACTGGCTTCGCTCGTCATAGCGAACGAGAGCGCCGAGCGGCGCGACGTCGCCGTCGACACGCAGCGTCCCGCGGTCGAACGAAAGGCGCACCGAAGACATGCGCTGTCCCCGAGCAGACGCCGTGCCAGTGCCGATCACCCGTGGTCGTCGGGAAATCTCGCTGGCCGGACTGGCGCGGGGGCGGCGGCCGCCGGCGGTGGGGTGGCGGCCGCCGGCGGTGGGGTGGCGGCCGCCCCAGCATGCTCATCGCGCGACGGATGGAATGGGCCGTCGCCCGGCCACACGAAGTGTCGGGCGTAGCGACGTCCTCGACGAGGAGGCGGTCGTCGGCACGTACTGGTGGGGCAAGCGCCGCGACGGCGTCGCGAGGCCTCGGGACGAGTGGCTCTCGATCCGCGTCACGCCCATCGTCGACGCCGAGGTGTACGCGTTGGCCCAATGATTCGACGCGAGCGCGATCTGGGCGTCGGCGGAGGGCGCGCTGTTGCACGGCCGCGCGTTCTCTCAGGCTCGTGTTCTGCGGACGGTGCGGCGCGAGCTGTCAGCTCGAGACGTCGGGCAAGACGATCGACGGCAATCGATACCGCTACTGCTACTACAGCTGCCGCGCG
>Ga0208492_1000372_pt1 | contig 39845 bp, 33 predicted proteins | sample Subbioar_CSW14AB_FD_184820 | JGI IMG/M metagenome (GOLD analysis project Ga0208492, IMG submission 184820) | Serpentinite rock and fluid subsurface biosphere microbial communities from McLaughlin Reserve, California, USA - CR12Mar_CSW14AB (SPAdes) | ecosystem: Environmental > Terrestrial > Deep... | reverse complement strand
TTGTGGACGATGACGACAGGCTGGGCCATGGTCAGCCCCCGCGCCGGTAGTAGACGATGCGGAGGATGAAGCCGAGGGCCTCCGTCGCAAAGAGGGAGGCCAGGAGCATGTGGGCGACCCAGACCTGCTCGAGCGAGGCCACCATGGCGGTGATAGCGGCCAGCACTCCGACCGCGAGCACCCAGGCGGAGTTGCTCTCGGCACGCCAGGAGATGCGGCGATCGCGCTCATCACGGCGCTCGACGCGCCCGGTCAGGGCCGCGGCCATGTGCCCGGCGACGAGAAGCACGATCATTCCCACGACCGCGCCGATGAACAGCGGTACGTAGGCGGACAGCGCGGTGACGCCGGAGGCGAGCATGCGGCCCGCGATGACGAAGTACGTGCCCAGGCCGATGGCCATGCCGGCGAGCTGGACCCAGACACTCTTTTCCTCGAACGACGCGTTCATGCGGGGGCTCCGGTGCGCCCCTGCAGTGTGCCGGGGACGTGTCAAGAATACTTGACACGCGTGCTCATGTCAAGTTTTCTTTACACAGAATGATTTGACGTCACGGAACGCCACGCGCGGAAGCCCGAGCACACCCGATGCCTCAATCCCGGAAGATCAGCGCCAAAATCCCGCCCACCACGAGAACGACTAGGCCGCCAACGCCGAAACGGCGGTAGCGGTAGCCGCCGCTGCTGGTCGTGCTCCGCGACTGTGAGCGGTAGGACTCGTCGGACAGCCCGTCGAAGGGGCCGCCCTCGCTCGACGCGGCGGGCACGAACCTGGCATCATCACGGAACGAGAAGCTGCCCGCGAGCTGCTCGAATGAGCCGGATGCGTTCTCGCCGTTGCTCTCGAGGTCCGAGCATTCGAAGCGGACGACCTGGGTCTTGCCGATGTAGGCGTAGACCTTGACCTTCACGGCCTCGCCCTTCTCGTTGGTCTTGCTGACGGTGGTGATCGCCCGCATGCGGCTCGTATCGAGTGAGCCGCCGGGGTGGATTCCGGCGTCGCGCACAAAGAGCTTGCGGGCCTCGTCGAGCTCGGACGTCGGCGCGCCACCCGCCAGCCCGGCTTCGAGGTCCTCGACCATCACGCCCGTCATGTCCACCTTCGCGGTCGCGACGAGCACGCGCGGGTAGACCAGCGTGTTCATCCCGCCCTTGGTGAAACCAACGAGGTAGGTTGTTGGGCGATCAGGGTCCTGCTCGCGCATGCGGGCCTCGATGCCCTTGATGACCTCGAAGCCGATCATGTTCCAGCCGTCAGGGACGGTGAACTTCCAGCTCTTGCTTTCGGAAGCAAACTCCTGCTGCGCCGACGCGGCCGGTGCGAACAGGCAGAGTGCGAGAGCGAACATTGCAATCAAGTGCGTGCGCATGAGGGGCCCCCAGGGAAAAAGCTGGGCAAAGCCTACTTGGGTGACTCACGCGATGCAACAAGATTTGCGAGCCGTGTACTATATTTTGGCAACGAGGACTTTGGCTCTGGCCTCAGGTGCGAACCCGGCACCGGCGGCCATTGCAGCGGGGATCAGAATAGTGTCCCCGGCCTCCGCGGTCATTGGCTTGGACGTCATCGGGAGAACGTGGCCCCACCCCTGGAGCACCATGATTGCGGTACAGCGGGCGTCCTTCAGCCACACCTGTGCGCCGGTTGCTGGCTGGGACACCTCGAAAAACTCAGTTCTGAGCGTGTCGCCCTTGGCGAGTTGCACCGGTGGCGCCGCCGGTCCGAAGTCGATGCACTCTAGGCTCGCCCGCACGTGCAGTTCCCGCCCGGTCCGACCCCAGTCGTACACCCGGAATGTCGTGTCGCTGGGTGTCTGCACCTCCGCGACCAGCACCCCCGCCCCCAGCGCGTGGACAGTGCCGCTCGGCAGGTTGTGGCACTCCCCCACCACCGCTGGAACACTGACAAGGTCATTGACGACGGTCCCATCCTCGATGTGCCGGGCGAACGCCTCGCGCGTGACGCCGGGCTTCACGCCCTTATAGATCACGCTGCCGGGCTCGGCGTCCATGATGTACCAGCACTCGGTCTTCAGCTTCGCCCCTGGGTGTACCGCGGCGAACGCGGGGCTCGGGTGGACCTGCACCGACAAGTTCTCTCGGGCATCCAGGAACTTCACCAGCAGCGGGAATCCGCCCTCGATGAGCTTGGCATCCCCCAGCAGCCGCGAGCCCCACAGTTCCACGGCGTCATGCAGCGTGCGCCCCGCCAGTTCACCATTGGCGATGACCGAGCGGACACTCCCGCCGCCCGCGCCGGAGGCGGAGGTGGCCGCGAGATCGGCCACTTCCCAGCTCTCACCGATGGTCGCGCCGGGCGCGATGTTCTTGCCGAATCGGGAGAGGCGATCCCCGCCCCAGACCTTGGGCATCAGGACCGGTTGGAAGAGGAGGGGGTAAGGTGCGGGCGAGTTCGTCAACGGGTGACACTCCCAAAGCGAAAACCGAAAAGTAAAAAGCGAAAATCAGGCCGGGCAGCCGCCCTCCGATTTTCGCTTTTCGCTTTCCACTTTTCGCTTTCTAGTACGACCGCTGCTCCGTTGACATCCCGCTGATTCGCGCATCAAAGCACACGCGATCCCCCACGACCCCCATGATGTCCGAGATGAACCGCCGCTTCTGGGCCTTCACCTCGCGGGCGAGCACGATCAGTTCGTCGCCGGGCACCACCGCCGACCGGAACGCGGCGTTCTCGATTCGCAGGAACGCGACCAGCGTCGGCGCCGGCTTGCGGGTGATGAACATGTAGCACGCGAGCTGGGCCGCGCTCTCGATCATCAGGACGCCCGGGAAGACGGGCTTGCCCGGGAAGTGACCCGACACCCAGAACTCGTCGTCCCGGATACGGCGGCGCGCGACGCCCTGCGTCTTGTCAGGGCTGCAATAGATGACCTCGTCAATCATCGTCATGATGCCGCGGTGAGGGATCCACTCCTCCACCTGCTGGCGCGTGGCGTACACGCCATTCATGTCGATGGTGCTGAGGTCGAACAGCAGCTTGGTTGGGGCGGGCGCTTCGCCCGGGTCCCGCTCAGCTGGGCTTGTCAGCGACATTCCGCAACTCCAAGATCTTCTCACGGACCATCTGGGCCGTGTTCTTCACGTCCTGCATGGTCTGGCGGGCGCGCGTCCCGGCGGCCTTATTCCCGCCGGCGGCCTTCTTGATGTCGTCTTCCGCCTCGAGGACCATCTTCTTCAGCTTTTCGTACTCTTCCATGGCGTCCCTTTCCGAGTTGGGCCTGCTCGCACACTGTCACTCGTAAACGGCTTCCCTGCCACCCGAACCCGGGTGGGGGGAACCAAAGAACCGTAGCCCTCGACCCTGCCATGGTACCCGAATCTACCGTGCGGCTTGGGGTAGGAACCGCTCAATCACCTCTAAAGCCGCGTGGAGGTACTTGGGGTTGCCCTCCCGGTCCACCAGGGCGGGAGCGCACGCGGCCATCAAAACCCGCCTCACCACCGCCAGGTCGGCATAGTTTTCATCTGTCGGTAAACCACGCTCCCGGCGGCATTTAGCGATCATCGAAACCGGCTTGATGCCGTGAAGAAGCTCGGTGTGGCCCCAGTACTGCCGCTCCAAGTAGAGGGCATCTTCAAGCCAGTGGCCGGGATGAACGAGCGCTAAGTCCACCAGAACACAGCCGTTACGCGCTTCCGTGCGGTGCTCGTCGGGGATCGCCCGGCGGAGGGCGTTGCCGGGGTGGAGGTCGCCGTGGCACCAGGTGTTGATGGCCCGCGATTCCCACTTCAAGATCAATGTCGGCAGGCACTTCTGGACCTTCTTGAGCAGCTCGTTCCAGCGGTTGGAGTCGGCAAAGTGCCCCAGCTTAACGGCGGCCCTTGCGTGCTCGATGGTCAGGTGCCAGGACGGGGTTGCGGGACGCGGTCCCAGCTTCTCGCAGGCAAGGGCCGCCTTCTGGAAGTCCGCGGCCGCCGCCATCAGGTCGCACGCGGCCTGCTCGGTGAAGTTCCCCTGGAGCGTCGGCCCATGCAGCCGCTCAATCACCAGCCATGCGAGGTCATAGCCGTTGAGTTCCGTGCCCGACGCGACCACCCGGGGGGTTGGCATGCACAGGGCGTGGGGCTCGTGCCAATCACTCTCGGCGATCTTGCCTAGGGCGGTGGTCCAGCGGTGCTCCTGCGGGCTCACGGGCAGCTTCACCAGCACGCCCATGGACTTGCCATCGTCCATGCGCCAGGTTGAGAACCCGGTCGCGGCCCCACCGCGCTGCCAGGGCGCGGTGAACCACTCGATGGGGCCGAGGCGGCCTTGCGTCTGATGGTGGAGGACGGGGTCGAGGGCGATCGCGAGATCATGGCTGTCACTGCCACTGGGCGGAGGCTTGTGCTCCGCGACGACGGGCTCTCCGGTGGCTGCACCGCCCTCGTTCATCTGCCGCAAGAGTACCGTCAAACGCCGGGCTGCACGAGGAGAATCGGGCGGATACGACAGTCTTCTCACGGAGCCGGTGTTATCTGCCCTGTGCCGCGGCTGATGTGCCCGGAATGCGCGAACTCTCTAGGTGGTTCCCCGGTAAAGAGCTATGAGCTGGTCGAGGCTGAGGGCCTCGGCGCGATCCGTCGGCTGCACGCCCGCGGGCCAAGAACGCTCGCGCCCAAGGACGGCTCCAAGCTGCTTGCGGCGCTTCTCGAAGAGCCCTTGGACGAAGTCGCCCAGTCCCCTCACGTCTTCCACGAGGGGGCGATCGCGGCGTGTCAGGGAGATCATCGAGCTCGTCACATCCGGGCGGGGCCAGAAGCACTCGGGCGGGAGCTTCGCGACCATGTGTACCTCCGCCGTGACCTGCGCGACGACACTCAGCGTGCCGTAGTCCTTACTGCCCGGCTTCGCGGCGAGGCGATCGGCCACCTCGCGTTGGATGGTGACGAAGAGGCCGCGACATTGGGAGTAGTCGGTGAGCAGGACGCTCATGACGGGCGTGGCCGCGCCGTAGGGGAGGTTGGACACGAGCGAGAAGGGGCCGGGGCCGAGTGCCTCGACGACCGCGGGCGCGAGCGTTCGCTTGTTGGCGAGGCAGTCGCCTTCGACAAGAGTGAAAAGCGGGTTGTCTCTGAAGTGCTCGCGGAGGTGCTGAGAGAGGCCGCGGTCGATCTCCGCCGCGACTACGCGGCAGCCGCGGGCGATCAGTTCTTCAGTGAGTGCGCCGGTGCCAGGGCCGACTTCGAGCACGGTGTCGCCCGCCTGCACGCCCGCGGCGTCAACCAGCTTGCGAATGAGGTTGTGATCAAGCAGGAAGTTCTGGCCGAACATCTTCTGCGGCGCGAGGCCGCGCGATTCGAGGATGGCCTTGATGTCGGCGAGAGTCTGCACGGGGCGAGGATACGGGGGCATGAGTCGCCGGGCTCCGGTCTCCGGATCTACCACCACCGTGATCTACGAAAAACACAGGGCCCGGCGCACGGCGCCGGGCCCTTTCAAGTGAGTTCGCTGGACTTCGGCGGTTCAGACCCCCGGGTACGGCCGGTCCTTGTCCACGTCGTACACGCCCGTGGGCTTCTTCACCGTCCCGCCCGGGATCGACGCATCGGACCCACGCGGCCGGTCCGTGCGGTCCGTCTTCGGCACGTTCGCATCGCCACCTGTCACGATGTCCCGCGCGCCGCACTGGTTGAAGATGTCGCGCGCCGCACGGACGTCGTCCTGGTCATCCGCGTGCGCGGAGATCAGGATGTTGCCGCCCTTGATCTTGCCCTCATAGTGCTTGGCTTCGAGCTCGGGGATGCCCATGCCCACGAGCGCGCCGATGAGCCCGCCCGAGGCCGCGCCCACGCCGATACCGCCCAGCGTCGCCATGATCGGCCCCGCCGCGATGAAGGGCCCGACGCCGGGGATCGCCAGCGCGCCGATGCCGGCGAGCAGCCCGACCACGCCGCCGAGCACGCCGCCCGTTGTCGCGCCTGCCACCGCGCCCTCGGGGGCCTTGGTGTGCTGCTCGTGCGCGAAGTCGCGCGTCCCGGTCTTGTCCGGGAAGAGCACGCTGATGTCGTTATCGGCGAAGCCCGCGCTCTTGAGCTGGCTCACGATGGTCACGGCCTGAGATTCCGAATCGGCAAGGCAGAACACGTTGGTCGCCATGGCTAGTTCCTTTGGATAGTGATCGAGTGGGTGATCGCGTGATGTGCGAGAATGGGTGAGGAGGAGTGCCGGCCTTACGGGGCCTTCACTTCGAGGTCGTTGGTGACGGTCTTCACGCCGGTGACCGCCTTGGCCTTCTGCTCGATCAGGTCCTTCTCGGCCTGCGAGTCGACGACGCCGCGGAGGGTCACCATGCCAGCCTTGTCGGTCACGATCTTCACGTTCTTGGCGTTCATCGAGAGCGTGTCGTCCTGGACGATCGCCCGGCGGATCGCGGCCGTGAGTTCCACGTCCTCCTGAGAGTTGGACTGGTCCTCAGGAGTGGTCGTCGAGTCCATGTTGCGGTCGGGCTTGTTGTTGGCCGTGTTATCCGGGGCCGCGGGCGTCGACGGAGCCGGTGTCGCTCTCGGCGTCGGAGTTGTCGTCGTCGGCGCGGGCCGGGTGGTATTGGTCGTGGTGTTCGTCGTGCTGGGGTTGCGCTCGCAGGCGATGAGCCCGAGCGAGGTGGCCAGCATGGACGCGAGGAGTACGCGCGTAGTCATAAGAGAATCCCTCCGAATGTTCACCACACAGGAGGGATCACCGCGATAAGCGGTGGGTGAAACCGAAGTGACCACGTGGCGGGCTTCTTGCCCTCGTGGCACCCAGCCGGTAAGTCTCAGGGCTCGTAGTACTCGCTCACCGACCCACCCGGAACCGAGAGCGTCCGCGAGCGATAGGTGGACACTTCACGGAAGTTCGTGGGCGGCTCGTCGTAGCTGTCCATGTACATCTTGATAAGCCCGCCATCGGCGCTGTACCACCCCGCGTGCCCGTCGGCGAACCCGGCGTTGTAGCCGCTCTTCCCGTGGTTGTTCCACGGGTCGGGCCAGTTGTTGATCCCATCCTGCCGCCCGATCGTCGGCGAGATGGACTGGTCGTTGTCGTTATCAATAAACAGCATCGCGCGGCTGGGGAACTGCGTGTTTCGCGTCGTTTTGAACACGTTGTTCGTGTCCATCATGAACAGGTCCGGGAAGCGCGACCGCTCCCACCCGACCTGCGCGCCCACCGTGCCCTGACCCCGCCCCCAGATCAGCTGGCCATCGGGGTACTTGCCCGCCGAAAACCACGCTCGCACCTCGTACGAGTGCCCGCCCTGGTCGTCATTCCTGTCCCGCGCCGTCCAGTATGTATCGCGGATGAAGTCCCGCCCGTACGCGACCAGCACATCCGTCCCCTGCTCCTCGGTCAGCATCAGGTTGGGCCGCACCACGTTCCGCGTCGAGGGGCAGATGGCGACGTTGTAGTCGCTGATGTACTCGGGGAAGAACCACCCGATATTGTCCTCAAAGTCGAACAGGCAGGGCACGAAGGCCCCGCTCTTGACGTCGTTGCAGTACATCGCCGAGGCCACAGCCAGCTGCCGCACGTTGGATGCGCACTTCACCCGCTTGGAGGTCTCTCGCGCCGACCCCAGCGCCGGCAGCAGGAGCCCGATGAGCAGAGCGATGATGGCGATTACCACCAGCAGCTCGATGAGCGTGAAGCCGCGGCGTGCGCGCCGCGTACCCGTCGACTTCCTCATCACCAGAATGAGCCTTCCCCCGTGCATGCGGACCAGCATATCACGCCCTCACACTGGCGTTTCCGGCGGTTTCCGGTAGCATGCCACCTCCGCTGGAGAGACCATGATGAAGACCCCATCCGCCAACACGTTCACCTCGTCCCTGCTCGCCCCGCTCGTCCCGCTAGTCGTCGCGACGCTCGCCGGCACGGCCCTCGCCCAGACCTCCGCCACGGTGGACCTCGCCGGCATCTCCATCTCCCAGTTCTCCAGCAACCCCGCCGACGTCGTCCGCACGAGCTCGCCCAACCTCGTCAACAACTCGGTGGGCTATCTCTACACCTTCAACCCCACCGTGCAGGGCACGGGCCTCCTGGGTGCCCCGATCATCCCCAACCCGACCCAGCTGGGCGACGTGCTCAACACGTTCAGTCCCGGCCAGTACCGCTCGGTCTTCGGCGCAGTCCGCAACCCCGCGGGCGTCGCGCCGACCGGCGTCTTCCAACAGACCGTCTCCGGCACCTTCAGCGGCCTCACCATCAGCCTCAAGCTCGTGCTCGATGTTCAAGCCGACCGCACCGCCCGCGCCGCCATCCGCAACATCAGCAAGCCCGTGCTCGTCGGCCTCAACGTCACGAGCGGCAACGCCACCGTCACCACCTTCACCCCCCTACCGCCCATCCACTCCGAGTGGCACTTTGAGAGTTCCCTCGCCTCCGTCAAGGAGTCGGGCCTCGCGCCCAACAGCGGCCCCTCCAAACTCCGCTACCTCGACGACCCCGCCTTCGGCACCATCCTCGGCGGACCCGGCAGCGAGACCGTTCCCCAGCCCGCCACCCCAACCGGCGTCACGCAGGCCCAGTCCGCCTTCGGCACCTGCTCCTCCTTCGGCCTCCCCGCCATCGCCGGTATCGACGACGTCGTCTACCGCACCAGCCCGCCCCGCAACCTCGCCGACCCCACCAACCTCGCCAAGTCCCGCGGCCTGGGCCTCGCCCTCTGGCCCAACACCCACGACTTCTGGCCCGACGGCAAGATCGGCCACTGGACCATGGTGTGGGACCTCTACATCCCCGCCGCGGCGTGGAGCAGTGAGTACCCCGTCGCGCTGATCGAGGACAACTTCAACAACGACTCCGCCGCGGACCTGCTCATTCGCCAAGTCGGCGGCAGCGCCACCATCGGCTACGACACGCTGCCCGCCAACTATGTGCCCGCGCCCGCGATTCAGCCCGGCCGCTGGATGCGCCTCGCCTTCGTGAGCGACGGCTACCGCACCGGCCAGGGCAAGGTCTTCGTCGATGGAGCCCTCGTGGGCACCACCAACGGCGACTGGGTCTACAACCACGTCAAGAGCGCCGCCCCCACCTACGGCGATGTCTCGTCCACCAACCAGAACGGCTCGCCAATCTCCGGTTCCACATGGAACAGCTGGGGCCAGTTCCCCAGCCCCTGGGCCCAGTCCCCCGGCCCATCCAATATCACCACCACTGCAAGCACCATCTGCCTCTTCGCGGACCTCCAGCAACGCGGCCAGACCGTCTACCTCGCAAACCTGCTCTTCGCCGACGAAGCCATGAGCGACACCCAGGTGGCCGCGCTCGGCTCGGCCAATGGCCGCGGCATCATGCACCTCCGCCCCGCCGCGCCCACCTGCGGCACCTCCGACTTCAACGGTGACGGCGACTTCGGCACCGATCAAGACATCGAGGCCTTCTTCGCCTGCCTGGCCGGCTCTTGCTGCCCAACGTGCTACGAGGGCGGCAGCGACTTCAACGCCGACGGCGACTTCGGCACCGATCAGGACATCGAGAGCTTCTTCCGCGTCCTGGGCGGCGGGAACTGCTGATCTGCCGAACGCGATCTTGCGCTAAACGTCGGCCCCTGGTGGGTTTACACCCCATCACCGGGTACGGTTTCGACCCCGTTCACCTGGTGTCGAGCAGTCCTGAAACAGACTGAGTGCCGGTTCCACTTAATCTTCATCCGGCGCTCACCCGCCGCCTCTATCAACAAGGGCTTCATTTTTTGTTCGGGGACGGGCTGGGGAGCCCATCAACTCAACGAAGGACCTTTCGCTCATGGAACCAGAGGTGAAGTCTGTTCCACGTCGGGCTGCCGCTTCCGTCAGAGAAACCTCGAAGGAGAACGGCGGGGGCGAAACGCCGCCCGAGCCATCGGTCCAGCCCGACGCGACCGATGACTTTTCCCGTGAGCTCCTCGACGCCATGCTCGCCTTCCGCAGCGGCGACTTCAGCGTCCGCATGCCCAGCGACGAGACCGGTCTCCGAGGCAAGATCGCCGACGCCTTCAACGACATTCTCGCCGTCAGCGAACGCCGGGCCGAGGAAACCGCCCGCGTGTCCCGCGTGGTGGGTAAGGAAGGCAAGCTCAAACAGCGCATGAGCGTCCCGGGCGTCGCCGGCGAGTGGGCCGACGAGATCAGCGCTATCAACACCTTGATCGACGACCTCGTGTGGCCGACCACCGAAGTGACGCGAGCCGTGGGCGCGGTCGCCAAGGGCGACCTCGACACCTCCATGGCCCTTGAAGTGGACGGCCGCCCCCTGGAGGGCGAGTTCCTCCGCTCCGCCAAGCTCGTGAACCGAATGATCGACCAGCTCTCGGTCTTCACCTCGGAAGTGACCCGCGTGGCCCGCGAAGTGGGAACCGAAGGCAAGCTCGGCGGCCAGGCCCAGGTGAAGGGCGTCTCGGGCGTGTGGAAGGACCTCACCGAATCCGTGAACCAGATGGCCGGCAACCTCACGGCCCAGGTCCGCAACATCGCCGACGTGACCATCGCCGTGGCCAACGGCGACCTCTCCAAAAAGATCACCGTCGACGTTCGCGGCGAAATCCTCCAGCTCAAGGAAGCCATCAACACGATGGTGGACCAGCTCCGCTCCTTCGCCGCGGAAGTGACGCGCGTGGCCCGCGAAGTGGGCACTGAAGGAAAGCTCGGCGGTCAGGCGGTGGTCCCTGGCGTGGCCGGTACGTGGAAGGACCTCACCGACTCGGTGAACGCCATGGCGTCCAACTTGACCGCCCAGGTGCGCAACATCGCCGGCGTGACGACGGCCGTGGCCCGTGGCGACCTCTCCCGCAAGATCACTGTGGACGTGAAGGGTGAAATCCTCGAGCTCAAGAACACCATCAACACCATGGTGGACCAGCTCAACGGCTTCGCGTCGGAAGTCTCCCGCGTGGCCCGCGAAGTGGGCACCGAAGGAAAGCTCGGCGGCCAGGCCGTGGTCCCCGGCGTCGCCGGTACCTGGAAGGACCTCACCGACAACGTCAACTCGATGGCGTCGAACCTCACCGCCCAGGTGCGCAACATCGCCGAAGTGACCACCGCCGTTGCCAAGGGCGACTTGTCCCGCAAGATCACGGTGGACGTGAAGGGCGAAATCCTCGAGCTCAAGAACACCATCAACACGATGGTGGACCAGCTCAACGGCTTCGCGTCCGAAGTGTCCCGCGTGGCCCGGGAAGTGGGCACCGAGGGCAAGCTGGGCGGTCAGGCCGAAGTCCCCGGCGTCGCCGGCACGTGGAAGAACCTGACCGACAACGTGAACTCGATGGCGTCCAACCTCACCGGTCAGGTCCGCAACATCGCCGACGTGACGCTCGCCGTGGCGAAGGGCGACCTGTCGCGCAAGATCACCGTGGACGTGAAGGGCGAAATCCTCGAGCTCAAGAACACCATCAACACGATGGTGGATCAGCTCAACGGCTTCGCTTCGGAAGTGTCGCGCGTGGCCCGCGAAGTGGGCACCGAGGGCAAGCTCGGCGGACAGGCCCAGGTCCCCGGCGTCGCCGGCACCTGGAAGGATCTCACCGACAACGTCAACTCCATGGCCTCCAACCTGACGTCGCAGGTGCGCAACATCGCCGACGTGGCCACCGCCATCGCCAACGGCGACCTTTCCCGCAAGATCACCGTGGACGTGAAGGGCGAAATCCTCGAGCTCAAGAACACCATCAACACGATGGTGGACCAGCTCAACGGCTTCGCCTCCGAAGTCTCTCGCGTCGCCCGAGAAGTGGGTACCGAAGGCAAGCTGGGCGGCCAGGCCGAGGTGGAAGGCGTGGCCGGTACCTGGAAGGACTTGACCGACAACGTCAACTCCATGGCCAACAACCTGACGACCCAGGTGCGCAACATCGCCGAAGTCGCGACCGCCGTGGCCAACGGCGACCTTTCCAAGAAGATCACGGTGGACGTGAAGGGTGAAGTGCTCGAGCTCAAGAACACCATGAACACCATGGTGGACCAGCTCAACGCCTTCGCCTCCGAAGTGACCCGCGTGGCCCGCGAAGTCGGCACCGAAGGCCGCCTGGGCGGCCAGGCCCAGGTCCGCGGCGTCGCCGGCACCTGGAAGGACCTCACCGACAACGTCAACTCCATGGCCGGCAACCTCACCTCCCAGGTGCGCAACATCGCCGAGGTGGCCACCGCCGTCGCGAAGGGCGATCTCTCCCGCAAGATCACCGTGGACGTGAAGGGCGAAATCCTCGAGCTCAAGAACACCATCAACACGATGGTGGACCAGCTCAACGGCTTCGCCTCCGAAGTGTCCCGCGTCGCGCGCGAAGTGGGCACCGAAGGCAAGCTGGGCGCCCAGGCTCAGGTCTCGGGCGTCGCAGGCACGTGGAAGGACCTGACCGACAACGTCAACTCCATGGCATCCAACCTCACCGGCCAGGTCCGCAACATCGCCGACGTGGCGACCGCCGTGGCCCGTGGCGACCTCAGCCGCAAGATCACCGTGGACGTGAAGGGCGAAATCCTCGAACTGAAGAACACCATCAACACGATGGTGGACCAGCTCAACGGCTTCGCCTCGGAAGTCTCTCGCGTGGCCCGCGAAGTGGGCACCGAAGGCCGCCTCGGCGGCCAGGCCCAGGTGAAGGGCGTGTCGGGCGTGTGGAAGGACCTCACCGACAACGTCAACCAGATGGCCGGCAATCTCACCGCACAGGTGCGAAACATCGCGGAAGTGACCATCGCCGTGGCCAACGGCGACCTCTCGAAGAAGATCACCGTGGACGTCCGCGGCGAGATCCTCCAGCTCAAGGAAACCATCAACACGATGGTGGACCAGCTGCGAAGCTTCGCCGCCGAAGTGACCCGCGTGGCCCGCGAAGTGGGCACCGAAGGCAAGCTCGGCGGCCAGGCCGAAGTCCCCGGCGTCGCCGGCACCTGGAAGGATCTCACCGACAACGTCAACTCCATGGCCTCAAACCTCACCGGTCAGGTCCGCAACATCGCCGACGTCGCTACCGCCATCGCCCGAGGCGACCTCTCCCGCAAGATCACGGTGGACGTGAAGGGTGAAATCCTCGAGCTCAAGAACACCATCAATACGATGGTGGACCAGCTCAACGGCTTCGCCTCCGAAGTCTCCCGCGTCGCGCGCGAAGTGGGCACCGAGGGCAAGCTCGGCGGCCAGGCCCAGGTGGGCGGCGTCGCCGGCACCTGGAAGGACCTCACCGACAACGTCAACTCGATGGCGTCCAACCTCACCGGCCAGGTGCGCAACATCGCCGAAGTGACCATCGCCGTGGCCAACGGCGACCTCTCGAAGAAAATCACCGTGGACGTCCGCGGCGAAATCCTCCAGCTCAAAGAAACCATCAACACGATGGTGGACCAGCTCCGCTCCTTCGCCTCCGAAGTGACCCGCGTGGCCCGCGAAGTGGGCACCGAAGGCAAGCTCGGCGGCCAGGCCCTCGTCGCCGGCGTCGCCGGCACCTGGAAGGACCTCACCGACTCGGTCAACGCCATGGCGTCCAACCTGACCGGTCAGGTGCGCAACATCGCCGAAGTGACCACCGCCGTGGCCCGAGGCGACCTTTCCCGCAAGATCACCGTGGACGTGAAGGGCGAGATCCTCGAGCTCAAGAACACCATCAACACCATGGTGGACCAGCTCAACGGCTTCGCCTCCGAAGTGTCCCGTGTCGCGCGCGAAGTGGGTACCGAAGGCAAGCTCGGCGGCCAGGCCCAGGTCTCGGGCGTGGCCGGCACCTGGAAGGACCTCACCGACAACGTCAACTCCATGGCCAGTAACCTCACCGGCCAGGTGCGCAACATCGCCGAGGTGACCATCGCCGTGGCCAACGGCGACCTCTCGAAGAAGATCACCGTGGACGTCCGCGGCGAGATCCTTCAGCTGAAGGAAGCCATCAACACCATGGTGGAGCAGCTCCGCTCCTTCGCCTCTGAAGTGACCCGCGTGGCCCGCGAAGTGGGCACCGAAGGCCGACTCGGCGTGCAGGCCGTGGTGCTCGGCGTCGCCGGCACCTGGAAGGACCTCACCGACTCGGTGAACGCCATGGGCGCCAACCTCACCGGCCAGGTCCGCAACATCGCCGAAGTGACCACCGCCGTGGCCCGAGGCGACCTCTCCCGCAAGATCACCGTGGACGTGAAGGGCGAGATCCTGGAGCTCAAGAACACCATCAACACGATGGTGGACCAGCTCCGCTCCTTCGCCGCGGAAGTGACCCGCGTGGCCCGCGAAGTGGGTACCGAAGGCAAGCTCGGCGGTCAGGCCGCCGTGCCCGGCGTCGCCGGCACCTGGAAGGACCTCACCGACTCGGTGAACGTCATGGCCGCCAACCTGACCGACCAAGTCCGCGGCATCGTGAAGGTCGTGACCGCCGTGGCCAACGGCAACCTCCGCCAGAAGCTGACGGTGGAAGCCAAGGGCGAAGTGGCCGCGCTCGCCGAGACCATCAACAACATGACCGACACGCTCGCGACCTTCGCCGAGCAGGTGACCAACGTCGCCCGTGACGTGGGCGTGGAAGGCCGCCTGGGTGGTCAGGCCAACGTCCCCGGCGCCGCCGGCACGTGGAAGGACCTCACCAGCAACGTCAACCTCCTCGCCGCCAACCTCACCAACCAGGTCCGCGCCATCGCCGAGGTCGCCACCGCCGTGACCAAGGGCGACCTCACCCGATCCATCCAGGTGGAAGCCCGCGGCGAGGTGGCCGAGCTCAAGGACAACATCAACACGATGATCGACAACCTCCGTGGCACCACGGAGCGCAACCAGGAACAGGACTGGCTCAAGACCAACCTCGCCAAGTTCACCCGCATGCTCCAGGGCCAGCGAGACCTCGTCACCGTGGGCCAGATCCTCCTCTCCGAACTCACGCCCCTTGTCAACGCCCAGCAGGGCACCGTCTATCAGATGGAGTCCGGCGACACGGCCGAAGTCGCCGACCACGGCGCCTGGCTCCGCCTCCTCGCGGGCTACGCCCAGCGAAAGGACCAGCCCCTCCGCATCGACATGGGCAAGGGCCTCGTCGGCCAGTGCGCCCAGGAGAAGCAGCGCATCCTCCTGACCGAAGTTCCCCCCGACTACACGCAGATCCACTCGAGCCTTGGCGAAGCCGTACCCGCCAACATCGTGGTGCTCCCCGTGCTCTTCGAGGGCGAGACCAAGGCCGTGATCGAGCTCGCCTCACTCCGCCCCTTCACCCAGACCCACCTCACCTTCCTCGAGCAGCTGACCCAGTCCATCGGCGTCGTGCTCAACACCATCGAAGCGACGATGCGTACCGAGAACCTGCTGGAGCAGAGCCAGCAGCTCACGATGGAGCTTCAGACCCGTCAATCAGAACTCCAGCAGACCAACGAGGAGCTGGCGACTAAGGCCAAGCAGCTCGCCGAGCAGAACGTCGAAGTGGAACGCAAGAACAAGGAAGTGGAACAGGCCCGTCGCGCCCTCGAAGAGAAGGCCGCCGAGCTCGCCCTCACCTCCAAGTACAAGTCCGAGTTCCTCGCGAACATGTCGCACGAACTCCGCACGCCCCTCAACTCGATCCTCATCCTGGGCCAGCAGCTCGCCGAGAACAACGGCGGCAACCTCAACACCAAGCAGGTCGAGTTCGCCCGCAACATCCACTCCGCCGGCACCGATCTCCTCACCCTCATCAACGACATCCTGGACCTTTCCAAGATCGAGTCGGGCACCGTCACCGTCGAAGCCGAAGAGCTTCCCTTCAGCACCCTCCGCGACAACGTGGAACGCACGTTCCACCACATCGCTGAGCAGAAGGGCCTCCAGTTCAAGCTCGACTTTGACCCCGCCCTCCCCCGCACCTTCACCTCCGACCCCAAGCGCCTCCAGCAGATTCTCAAGAACCTGCTCTCCAACGCCTTCAAGTTCACCGGCCAGGGTCAGGTCGAGATGCGCGTCTCCCCCAGCGCCACCGGCTGGACGCAGGACCACCCCGTCCTCCGCTTCGCGCAGACCGTCGTCGCCTTCGCCGTGACCGACACCGGCATCGGCATCGCACCCGAAAAGCAGAAGCTCATTTTCGAGGCCTTCCAGCAGGCCGACGCCGGCACCAGCCGCAAGTACGGCGGCACCGGCCTGGGCCTCGCCATCTCGCGCGAGCTCGCCACCCTCCTGGGCGGCGAGATCAAGCTCATCAGCCAGCCCGGCCACGGCTCCACCTTCACCCTCTACCTCCCGGCCTCCTACACCGGCCCCGCCCGCGCCGTCGCCTCCTCAACCCCCACCACCTTCTCGCGCAGCCCGCAGGCGCCCTCCCTCCCCGTTCTCCCCATCGCCGAGGAAATCATCCCCGACGACCGCGACTCCATCCAGGACGGCGACAGCGTCCTCCTCATCGTCGACGACGATCCTCACTACGCCCGCGTCCTCCTGGGTCTCGCCCGCGACAAGGGTTTCAAGGCGATCGTCGCAAACCGCGGCCAGACCGCCCTCTCCCTCGCCCGCGACTTCAAGCCCACCGCCATCACCCTCGACGTCTTCCTCCCCGACATGCTCGGCTGGACCGTCCTCAACAACCTCAAGCTTGACCCCAACACCCGCCACATCCCCGTCCAGATGCTCTCCGTCGAAGAGGAACGCCGCCACGGCCTCAGCCACGGCGCCCTCTCCTACCTCGTCAAGCCCGCCACCACCGAAGACCTCGAGCACGCCTTCGACCGCATCAAAACCTACATCGCCCCCCACACCAAGCGCCTGCTCGTCGTCGAGGACAATGACATCGAACGCGACTCCATCGTCGAGCTCCTCAAGCACGACGACATCGAGATCAGCGCCGTGGGCACCGGCAAGGAAGCCATCGACACCCTGCTCGACCGCGTCTTCGACTGCTGCGTGATCGACCTCCGCCTCCCCGACATGACCGGGTTTGAGCTCCTGGAACGCGTCCAGGCCGAGCCCGCCCTCCGTGACATCCCCGTCGTGGTCTTCACCGGCAAGGAACTCACCCAGGACGAGGAGCTCCGCCTCCGCCAGGTCGCCAAGAGCATCGTCCTCAAGGACGTCCAGAGCCCCGACCGCCTCTTCGACGAGACCGCCCTCTTCCTCCACCGCGTCGTCACGGACCTCCCCGAGTCCAAGCGCCGCATGCTCGAACGCCTCCACGGCTCCTCCGAAGTCCTCCGCGGCAAGAAGGTCCTCGTCGTCGACGACGACGCCCGCAACATCTTCGCCCTGACCACCGTCCTTGAGAACTACGACATGGAGGTCATGAGCGCCACCAACGGCCGCCAGGCCATCGAGCTCATTAAGGAAACCGACGACCTCTCCGTGGTCCTCATGGACATCATGATGCCCGAGATGGACGGCTACCAGACCATGCGCGAAATCCGGAAAATCCCCGAGTTCCGCACCCTCCCCATCCTCGCCCTCACCGCCAAGGCCATGAAAGGCGACCGTGAAAAGTGCCTTCAGGCGGGCGCCAGCGACTACATCGCCAAGCCGGTTAATACCGACCAGCTCCTTTCACTTCTCCGAGTCTGGCTCTACCGCTAACCTGTTTGAAGCTGGTCCACCTCTAGGAGCGATCTCGCACCCGCCTGAATGCAACCAACCGTCGCCATCCTGCTCGTCGACGACCAGCCCCGCAACCTGGACGTTCTCGAATCCATCCTCGAGAGCCCCGAGTACGAACTGGTCCGCGCCCAGTCCGCCGAGCAGGCCCTCCTCGAGCTCCTCCACCGCGAGTTCGCCGCCATCGTCCTCGACATCAAGATGCCCGGTATCTCCGGCCTCGAGCTCGCCCAGATCATCAAGAAGCGCCGCCGCACCGAAAACATCCCCATCCTCTTCCTGACCGCCCACCTCATCGAGGAACAGGACGTCCTCCGCGGCTACGGCGCCGGTGCCGTCGACTACCTCTCCAAGCCCATCAACCCCGACATCCTCCGCTCCAAGGTCGCCGTTTTCATCGACCTCTACCGCAAGAACCGCGCCCTCGCCGAGGTCAACCGCCAGCTCCAGAGCGAAGTCGACAAGCGCGAGAAGGCCCAGGAAGAGCTCCGCCAGGCCAACGAGCGCCTCGAGTCCCGAGTCCACGAACGCACCGAGGACCTCACCCTCGCCAACCACGCCCTCCGCGACAGCGAGCAGCGCGTCCGCCTCCTCTTGGAATCCGTGGGCGAGGGCATCTTCGGCATCGACCACAGCGGCGCCGCCACCTTCGTCAACCCCGCCGCCGCGGCGCTCCTGGGATACACCCCCGAGGAGCTCATCACCGCCCACCTCGGCCGCCTCCTTGAGGTCCCTCCCCCGCAATCACCAGCCTCCAACGACGACGGCCCCGCCGTCCAGCCCCCGCACCACTTCACCCGCAAGGACGGCTCCCGCATCCCCGTCGAGTTCGTCCGCACCCCAGTCCGAAACGAACACGGCCAGATCACGGGCGAGGTCGTCGTCTTCCGCGACCTCACCCCCCGCGAGCGCGCCGCGCGTCGTCTCGCCGCCGAGCACGCCGTCACCAAGGTCCTCGCCACCGCCGAGAGCCTCCCCGCCGCCGCGCCCGATGTCCTGGCCCGCCTCTGCGAAGCCCTCGACGTTTCCGCCTCGAAGATGTGGATCATCGAGAATGACCACGTCCGCTGCACCCACTGTCACATTCTCGACGACAGTGACCCCGACCTCGCCGCTTTCCGCGCGGGCGCGCTGGGCAGCAACATCCCCCGGGGCCGCGGCCTCTCCGGCAAAGTCGCCCTGACCGGCCGCCCCGAGTGGTTTGGCCGCCTCGGCTCAATGTCCGGCATGCCCTGGGTTGACAAGGCCATCGCCGCCGGCCTCCACAGCGCCCTTGGCTTCCCAGTCCTCGATGGCGACCGCGTCGAAGCCATCATCACCATGTACAGCAAGGACCCCTCGCCCCCCGACGAAAGCCTCGTCGCCATGATGGGCGCGATCGGCCGCGAGATGGGCGCCTTTGTCCGCCGCACCCGCGCCGAGACCGAGCTCCGCGCTCACCGCGAACAGCTGGAAGAGCTCGTCCAGCAGCGCACCGGTGCGCTCGAACGCTCCCACGATCGCCTCCGCCAGGCCGAGCGCCTCGCCACCGTCGGAACCCTCGCCGCCGGCCTGGGCCACGACATGAGCAACCTGCTCCTGCCCATCCGCGCCCGCCTCCACAGCCTCGCCGAGTCCGGCCTCAACGAGTCCGCCCTGGGGGACGTCGCCGCCATCGGCGAGGCCGCTGGCTACCTCCAGCGCCTCGCCTCCGGTCTCCGCCTCCTCGCGGTCGACCCCGATCGCAACGTGGAGCGCAACACCGGCACCAACCTCCACACCTGGTGGCGCGACGTCGAGGGCGTCTTCCGCTCCGCCCTCCCCCGCGGCGTCCGCCTCGAGGGCGGCTGCCCCGAAGGCCTCCCCGCCGTCGGTATCGCCGCTTCCCGCCTCACCCAGGCCGTGTTCAACCTCGTCCAGAACGCCGGCGAGGCAATCGCCGGCGCCGCACGCCGCGAGTCCGACCAGGGCTCCATCCGAATCCACGCCCGCCCGCTCCACAACGAGCCCGACTCCGTCGAGCTCATCATCGAGGACGACGGCCCCGGCATGCCCACCGAGGTCGCCGCCCGCTGCTTCGAGCCCTACTTCAGCACCAAGACCCGCGCCGTTTCCACCGGCATGGGCCTTGCCATGGTCCGCGCCTGGGTCGAGCAGGCCGGCGGAGGCGTCAACCTCGCCACCGCCCCCGGAAAAGGCACTCGATTCATGCTCGTCCTTCGACCGCTCAGCACTGCCGCCCCGTCTGCCGCCGAGATCCACTCCCCCCCCGCCCACGCTGCCATCACCCTCCAGGACAAGCGGACCGTCAGCTTCGTCACCGTCCTCATCGAGGCCGCGCAGGCCACCGCCGTCCATTGGGACCAGGACGGCGTCCCCGAGGCCGAGCTCTGGGTCGTCGGCGGCGCCTCCGCCACCCCCGAGCGCCTCGCCGCCTTCCTCGCTCACGACTCCGCACGCCGTGTGGTCGTCATCGAGGACCTCAGCCCCGGCGGCCGCCCCGCCCGCGAAGCCGGCCAGATCACCGACCCCCGCGTCGCCTACATCGGCGCCAAGCCCAAGGCCAACCAGCTCCGCGCCGCCCTCGCCCACGCCATCGGCAGGCCCTCCCACAGGGCCCCCGCCGAAACCGAGGACTCCGGCGTCGTCGTCATGTCCACCTCCCGCGCCGAGGCCACACAGCAATGACCGCAACCTCCCCCATCAAGGTCCTCCTCGTCGACGACAACTCCATCCTCGCCGAGGCCATGTCCCGGGTCATCACCCGCGACCCCCGCTTCCAGTGGGTCGGCTGGCTCGAAACCACCAACACCATCGTCGACGAGGTCCAGGGCAAGTGCCCCTCCGTCATCCTCATGGATGTTGACATGCCCGGCGTCGAAACCTTCGAACTCGTCCGCCTCCTCGCGCAGAAGTGCCCGAGCGCCAAGGTCGTCATGTTCAGCGGCCACATCCGCGAAGACTTCGCCGACGAGGCCCTCGACTGCGGCGCCTTCGGCTACCTCCACAAGGACGACGAAATCGACGTCCTCCTCTCAAACCTTGAGAAGGTCAACACCGGCGAAATCGTCCTCAGCCCCCTCGTGAAGCGCGTCATGTGGCGCGCCTGAAGTGAAACGCCCGTGCTCAGACGGCCGTGCTATTGACGTACTCGCTATTCCTGATCCGGCCCCCCCGGCGCAAAGTCAAAGCTCATCAGGTACTCCGTGTTCCACACCGGGTACTCCGCCGCCACGCGGTACGCGATGAACTCCTCCGGAGCCCACCCCACCTCCGAGAACAGGTGCCGCACCAACGCCCCAAACCGCGGATACCCCGGTGCCGTCAGCAACTCCACTCCCGGCCCCAGCTCCTCCAGCACCACCGGCTCCGGCGCGCGATCAAACCACCGCTCCGTCGGCCGCCGGCTCGAAACCTGCCCGTCCGGCCCCACCGTCGATGCCATCGTCCCCCGCGCCCCCAGCAGATAACACCCCGCCGTCCCAACGCACTCCCGCGCCAGCTCCCGGTGCAGCAGCGTCACCAGCACCATCGCCCTGCACGGCGGGTCCGCCAGCGTCGACAGGTTCACCACCGGCGGGTCGCTCGCCCGTGGGTGCTGCCCGCCCCACGACCGGTCCCCATTCACCACATCCCCCGCCCCGCTCACCTCCATCACCTGCAGCAGGCCCGAGCTCGCCTGCCTCGTCGAAAGACGCGGCAACGGCCTCGAGCAAAACTCCTCCACCAGCGACCGCGCCGTTGCCCCCTGCAACGGCCTCCCCTCGCTCAGGCTCCGCAGCGGTGAAGTTCCCTTGTCTCCCTCCAGCCCCGACGCCAGCCGCGTGTGCTGACACACCGGCTGCGCCCTGGGCCCCCCATTCAGCCCTGCATACCCCGTCACCGCCGCATGCTCGATCGAGCCGCCATCCTCCGGCATCGGACGCAGCGCAACCACGCTGAACTTGCACTCCGCCCACCGGTCGGTGATCGTCCGCGCCGCCTCGAACATCGCCCGCCGCGCACCCGCGCTCCCGCCATCGTCGGGCGGCGCATCGCTCCGCACCCGCTCCGCGAGCCGGATCAGCTCCGCCTGGCTCCCCCCGCACCGCTCGATCAGCCCCGCATACCGCTCCACCGCGCGCCGCGCGTTGCCGACGACCGTCTCGTCACACCGCTTCTTCTTCGCCTTCTCGACAACCTCCAGCAGCCCCTTCACCCCCGGCAGCGCCGCCACCACCTCGGCCCCATCCCGAACCCGCCGCACCGCCGCGACTAAGCGCTGGCACACCGGCCGGCTCACCCCCAGCCACCGCGACATCTCCGAAGCACCGCGCGCTTCTGACGGGAAGACCCCGATCAGCGCATCGAAGTCTCCCTGGAGAGACTCCCCAACGCGCCGCAGTTCCGCCAGGCTGATCTCGGCCCCGCCACGAGCCCCGGTCCTTCCCCGGGCCCCCGCCGCCGTGGGCGTCCGCACCCCTGCCATTGGCTGCTCCTCAGTGACCCGCCCACTTTATCCGAGAACATCCGGGAGCACCAGCATTTCCTGATACTGCGCGGATTTTGCTTGACGGATGACGCGAGCTCCAGCATCCTGTCGACACCGCTGTTCCCACTTGATCTCAATTGCTCGCACCCCCAACACCCCCTCCGGAGTCACCATCCATGCCCCGCACCGCCGCCCTCACCCTGCTCGCCCTCGCCCTCCTCCCCGCCGCCGCCCACGCCCAGTGCCAGCTGCAAAAATTCGTCCCAGAGCCAGTCTACAGCGGCTTCGGAATCTACACCCACCTCTCGCCCAACTACGGTGCCGTCGTCAGCGACTCCGAGGGAGACTCGCCGCTCACCACCGTCGCGCTCTACCGCCGCGCCGGCAACACCCTCACCTTCAGCGGCCATCTGCTCCCCGCCGAAGGCCGCGACCCCGGCGCTAACCGCTACGGCCACGGCCTTGCCATGTCCGGCACCACCATCGTCACCGCCGATTACATGGCCAACGACTTTCAGGGCCGCGTCTACACCTTCCTCGACAACGGCGCCACCTTCGACCAGCAGACCACGCTGATCCCGCCCCCCGGCGTGAGCGCCTTCGGATCCGCCCTCGCCACCGATGGACAGCGCCTCGTCGTCACCAGCACCTGGACCGCTCCCAACGGCGGCCCCGGCGGCAATGCCTGGGTCTATACGCGCAACCCCACCGGCTGGACCCGCATCCAGTCAGACCTCAACTCCTCCGGCCTGGACGGTCCCGAGTTCGGCTGGTCAGTCTCGATGGACGCCGACACCCTCGCCATCGGCGCTCCCAACCAGTTCGATCCCGGCATGTACGGCTCCGCCTTTGTCTACACCTGGAACGGCGCCGGCTACACCGAGCAGGCCCAGGTGTTCCCCCCCGCCGACCCCTTCCCGCCGCAGGGTTTCGGCCAGGCGGTCGTCGTCTCCGGCGACCTCCTCTTCGTCGGCGCACCCGAGCGCCCCTTCACCGGCCAGGTCTTCATCTACAAGCGCACCGCCGGCGTCTGGTCCTTCGTCGAGGCGATCAACCCCACCTCCATCGGTAACGAGTTCGGCCGCCGCATCGCCTATCTGCCCGAGTCCTCTCTCCTCCTCGTGAGCGCCGAGGGCGACCACACGCAGGAGGCTTCCGGCGGCGCCGTCTACCCCTTCACCATCAGCCCCGCGGGAAACGCCACGGCCCTCGCGCCGATCTTCCCCAATGACATGACCGAGGGGCACCGCTTCGGCGCAGGCCTCAGCGCCAGCAACGGCCTCGCCCTCATCGGCGCCCGCGGCAACCTCCGCGGCTCCGCCTACGTCTTCCTCCCCACCGGCACCTGCCCCGAAACCTGCCCCGGCAACCAGTGCGGCGGCCAGGATTACAACGGCGATGGCGACTTCGGCACCGATCAGGACATCGAGGCCTTCTTCGCCTGCTTGGGCGGAACCTGCTGCCCCAACTGCTTCTGCCAGGGCTCAGACTTCAACGGCGACGGCGACTTCGGCACCGACCAGGACATCGAGTCCTTCTTCCGTGTCCTCGGCGGCGGCTCCTGCTGATTCCCTCGCTCGTGTACCGCATCAAACGACGGAGCACCCCCTTGCCCACCCGCCCCACGCCACCTCACCGCTCGCGCTCCCCCCGCGCCTTCACCCTCATCGAACTCCTCGTCGTCATCGCCATCATCGCGCTCCTGATCGGCATCCTCCTCCCCGCCCTCAGTAAGGCCCGCGAGGCCGGCCGCGCCGTCAAGTGCATGTCAAACCTCGGCCAGCTCTCCAAGGCCGCCAACGCCTACGCCACCGACTACAAAGACCAGATCTGGCCCGGCTACGACTGGTCCAAGGCCGCGTACCAGCGCGACACCTCCGTCCTCTACGGCCGCGGCCTCCTCTACCAGTACGTCGGCGACACCAACGCCATCTCCGAATGCCCCAACCGCAAACGCCAGGGCGCCACCGCCGAGCTCGGCACGCCCTGGCGCACCTACTGGGTCACCCCCGACGACCGCCTCGAGTTCGACTACACCATGTGCGGCCGCATGCAGGGCCTCAAGCTAGGCACCATGGCCAAGATCGGCATCCTGGAAAACCCCGAGACGTACGCCCTCACCACCCCGCCCCCCGTCACCCTCCCCGCCAACACCCCCGGCGTCCGCATCCTTTCCGGCGTTCCCCTCTACGTCGAAGAGTCCATCTACTTCTACAACCAGTTCGTCCGCGACGGCTGGTTCGGCAGCAGCGACCAGCCCGCCGAAGTCCACACCAAACGCAGCTTCATCGGCTTCGTCGAAGGCCACGTCTCCACCTTCGACGTCTCCCGCGGCCCCCAGACCAAAGTCCGCGAAGCCGCCGACACCGACGCCTGGGACCTCTACGCCCTCTCCAAGTCCGGCTTCACCCGCGTCGAACCCACCAACACCAGCAACGCCACCAACTACGTCGAACGTCCTTACGGCTGGATCAACTCGCCGGTCGTCACGCCACCCCTGTGAACGCCCGGCGACGTTGAGCTCCGAAACGGCCGCGAAAGCGGCCGTTTTTTTCGCCCAGGCATTGTGCCCCGACGTGGGAGGCAGCGAACCGCCAAATTCGGCCGATCCGAAAAGAAACCACCGAGACGAAGGCGTCTCGGTGGCACGTTTGCTCAGTCTCAACCGCGGCGCCTCAGGCCCCCACCGCCTCCGCCCCCGCCAGCTCCTTCTCATCCACCCGCTGAATATTCGCGCCGAGCGACCGCAGCCGGTCCTCCATCCGCTCATACCCGCGGTCAAGGTGGTACACGCGGCTCACCACCGTCGTCCCCTCCGCCGCCATCCCCGCCAGCACCAGCCCGGCACTCGCCCGCAGGTCGCTCGCCATCACCGGCGCGCCCACCAGCTTCCGCACGCCGCTGATCACAATCGTCGAGCCCTGCCGGATCACCTTCGCCCCCATCCGCAGCAGCTCCGCCACGTGCAGGAACCGGTCCGGGAAGATCCGCTCGGTAATCACCGAGTTGCCGTCCGCCAGCGTCAACAGTGCCGCCAGCTGCGCCTGGAGGTCCGTCGGGAACCCGGGGTGCGGCTGCGTCGTCACCTCAACCGGCCGCAGCACGCGGTCGCACGTCACCCGCACGCTCCGCCGCATCGGGTCATTGTCCGTATTCCGGAACGGATCGCTGCTCCCGCTCGTGATTGTCAGCGCCGGCGCACGGCTCCGTCCATTCGCGTGCCCGTTCGAGATCGTGCTCGTCACAGGCAGCGCCGTCAGCGGCTGCACATGCACCCCGCACGCCGCGAGCGTGTACGTCACGCTCAGCAGCGCATCCATCGGGCAGTTATCCAGCGTGAGGTCCCCGTTCGTGATAGCCGCGGCCATCATGAACGTCCCCGCCTCGATCCGGTCCGGGATCACCGTGTAATCCGTCCCGTGCAGTTCCTCGACACCCTCAATCGTGATCCGGGGCGACCCCGCACCCGTGATCTTCGCGCCCATGGAAATCAGCAGGTTCGCCAGGTCCACGATCTCCGGCTCGCACGCCGCGGACTCGATGACTGTCGTCCCGCGGGCCAGGACCGCCGCGGACATCACGTTCGCCGTCCCCAGCACAGTGGACCCAAAGGTCCCGCCCAGGAACACCGTCGCCCCCACCAGCCCGCCCGGGGGGGCCTTCGCGATGATGTCCCCCGTCGTGAGGGTGATCTGCGCCCCCAGTGCCGCCAACCCCCGCAGGTGCAGGTCCACCGGCCGGTCACCGATCGCGCACCCGCCCGGCATCGACACTCGCGCATACCCACGCCGCGCCAGCATCGGCCCCAGCGTGCAGATGCTCGCCCGCATCGTCTTCACAATCTCATACCGCGCGTGCGACAGCGACTCATCGGTGCTCTGGAGCCGAACGGCCCCATCCACCAGCCCCGCCTCGCTCGTACACCCCAGTTCCGACAACAGCTTGAGCATGTTGCGGATGTCCGCCAGGCTGGGCACATCCCGCAGGATCACCGGCTGGTCCGTCAGCAGGGCCGTCGCCAGCATGGGCAACGCCGCGTTCTTCGACCCGTTGATCCGCACCCGACCAAAAAGGCGTGTCCCGCCCTCGATGACGAACGTATCCATGGAATCCCTTCACGCCCGTTGGAGGTCTCCCCTGGGTCTGTCAATCCCCTCCCACGTTCCGTCGGCGGCGCAGGGGACCCCCAGGGGCTGGCGGGCCGCACACTACATCGGTTCCCGGACCACTTTGGCTTGGAAGACAGCAACCGAGCGTTTGTCCACACGCCCCCGACACCCACACCACAGCCCCGCCACGCCCTCCACCCCCGCTCCCTCCCCTACACACCGCACACTTTCACGCGCAAACCCCCAACCACCCTTGACTTTCCGCATTCACCCCTTGCCCCGCCCCACTTCGAATCGGACATTCACAGTGTGTGGGTTCGCCGCCCGGAGCGCGGCATTCCACAGGGAGGTTCGCCATGCGTTTCCGTTCTTCCAGTGTCGCACAGACCGCCGCCGTGCTCGCCTGCCTCGCCGGCTTCGCCTTCGCCGTGCCCCCGGGTGGTAACGGCAATGGCAACGGCAACGGCGGCGGCAGCGGAGAGCCCACCGGTGGTGGCTCCCCCTCCGACCCCTACGCCGCCCTCCCCCCCACCATCCGGATGGACGGCGTCGTCCGCGACTTCCGCGCCCGCAACACGGCCGGCGGCCACGCCGACTACGAACTCACACCCGCCCAGGGCTTCGGCCACTACGCGGGCATGGTCCGCGACACCCTCGACGCCGACGGCCGCCCCGTGCTGGCCTCCGCCGGCTACAAGGTCTCCACTCAGTGGAAGGACTCAGCGGGCCGCAACATCGCCGCCCCCCGCAACTACGTCACCCAGATGCCCGGCGACGTGATCGGCTCCCAGGCCGCGACCCAGGGCGGCGCCGTCACCAGCGCCGCCAGCTTCGCCCAGTGGTTCCGCGACGTCCCGGGCGTCAACATGTCCGCCATCATGCCCGTCACCCTCGTCCGCACGCCCGGCACCAACACCTACGTGTTCGATGACCAGATCGACACCCACTACACCCGCCTGGAAGGCTTCTTCTGCGTCAACGGCCGCCTGCTCGGTTCCAACGGCGGCGCCCAGGGCGGCAACAAGAACTACCACTTCAGTTACCACATCGACTCCACCTTCACCTACCGCCAGGGCCAGGGCCAGTACATGTCCTTCAAGGCCAACGACGACCTCTGGGTCTTCATCGACGGCAAGCTCGTCATCGACCTCGGCGGCGTCGCCGCCAACACCCTCCAGCGCATCGACCTCGACCGCCTCTCGTTCCTGACCGACGGCCAGGACGCCCGCATCCAGATCTTCTACGCCAACCGCAACCGCCCGAGCTGCAACTTCCGCATGGAGATGTCCATGGCCATGCGTCGCGTCGACCCGCCGCCGATCACCGACGCCTTCGACTAAACCTTCTCTCCGGAGAGGGGATCGCCAGCGGCCGGGAAACCGGCCTCTTTCGTTTTTGCCACCGCGCCCGCGCCTCACACACCGCACCACTTCACACCAGCGCCCATCTTCACCATCTTGTTGCTAGCCCATTCGCCCCTTGCTTTGCATGCTTAACCAGCGTGGCCACCGGAGCTCGACCCATGGCCCTTCACCGTCACCCCGCCGTCCTCATCAGCGCCGCCATCGCCCTCACCTTCCCCCTCGCCCTGGGTGCCGGACCCGCAGACCCCTACGCCTCCCTCCCCACCTCCGTCTCGCTCATCGGCATCGTCCGCGACTTCCGCGAGAAGTCCGCCGCCGGCGGCCACGCCGACTTCGAGCGCTCCCCCTCCGAGGGCTTCGCCCACTATCAGCAGCAGGTCCACGACGCCCTCGACGCCGAGGGCAAGCCCGTCTTCCGCAGCGCCGGCAAGAAGACCACGCGCCAATGGCGCGACTCCGCCGGCCGCAACATGATGCAGCCCCGCTCCTACATCTCCGCCCGCCCGGGAGATTCCGCCGGCTCCCTCGCCACCTCCAACGGCGGCTCCATCACCACCGCCACCAACTTCTCCAAGTGGTTCCGCGACGTCCCCGGCGTCAACATGTCCGCACAGGTTCCCCTGACCCTCACCCGCCAGCCCGGCACCAACACCTACACCTTCAACGACCGCACCGACTCCCGCTTCCAGAACCTCGGCGGCTTCTTCCCCATCAACGGCCAGCTCCTGGGCAACTCCGGCGGTAGCACCCCCACCAAGAACTTCCACTTCACCTTCGAGCTCCTCACCCAGTTCCAGTTCAAGGCCAACACCGGCCAGGTCTTCAGCTTCACCGGCGACGACGACGTCTACGTCTTCATCGACAACAAGCTCGTCATCGACCTCGGCGGCGTCCACACCGCCCAGAATCAGTCCATCCAGCTCGACCGCCTCAACTGGCTCGTCGATGGCCAGACCTACGACCTCCGGTTCTTCTTCGCCGAGCGCCACCGCTCCGAGTCCAACTGCCGCATCGACACCAACCTCGTCCTCCGCATGGTCGAACCCCCCGCCGTCACGACCATCTTCGACTGATCCGTGCCGTCGAGATGTCCTCATCTCGATGCTCCCGCGTGCCGCCGAGCCGTCCGCTGCTCGGCGTCCCCCGCTCCCAAGGTCCCCGGCCTCACCGCCGGGGTCTTTGCTTTTTGCTCCCACTCCATCCCCACCCAGCCCTCACACACGGCCACCACACCGCCCCTTTTCATAGCTTTCCATTCGCGCGAATTCGATACTTCACCTGTCCGAAGGGTGTGTGCAACGGAATGCACGGCCGCCTGGAGGAGAGAGAGACCGGCGGGTGAGATCCACTCCCCGCCCTTGCCCTCGGCCTGCGGGGCCCGGCCGTCTGGACGCGGCAGGGCCGCAGGGCCCGCCGTAAGGACCCGGCGGTTGCGCGACGCCGAGGGGAATGAGTTCCACGCCCGGGTTGGCCTCGGTGGCCGCCCGGGCGTTGCTCATTTTGCACCCAATCTTCCTCTGTCCCACTCTCGCTCCGTCGCTCTTACTCCCAAGAGCGCAGATACGTCCAATCGATCACCCGCCCACCGCGCGGGTACGCCGTGTTGAAGTAGATGTACGTATTCGCGTTCCGCGGCAGGTGGAGATACCGCGCATCATCCAGCGCCACCACCGGCGCCGCCGGCCACGAGTCCGCCTCAAACGCCGTCATCGCCCCAGTCACATTCAGCGACGCGTCCCGGCGCGCATACTCCTCGCCGATCTCCCCATCGGCGCCCGACACCTGCACGCCGTGGAACACCACCTCCGACCCCGCCCCCTGCGTGCCCACGATCAGCCCCTGCTGCCGCCGCGGCAGCCTCTCATTCGACGCGCACCCCCACGCGCCCACCAACGGCACCACCACCAGCACGGCCGCGAGTCTTGACTTGTTCATACCACCCAAGTGTGACCCAACTCCCCACCCACAGCCACCGAATCCGCCCCACAATCGCCCTACGAAAGCCCGAGAACCCACGTGCCATCGAGATGTCTTCATCTCGATGGTTTTCTCCTCGTAGTCATTCTCACCCCTGCACCGCATACTCATCCTGCAAAACCAACTCCCCATCCGGCCCCGCCGTCCGCATCGTGACCCGCACCCGGATATACCCCCGCTGGGCCGTGTCCGAGATCCACGTCGGCGCCACCAGTGGCACCCGGTACGTCCGCGTCGCGTTGTCAAACCGCCGCGTGTTGGCCTCCGGCGTGTTCATCCCCTCAACATCCCACGCCAGCTCCTGCGTCTCGGTCCCCACCGTCGCCGCGCCCGGCCGGTACAGCTCGACATGTACGGTCCCGAGCCCCTTCACCGAGTCCCCATACCGGTCCAGCAGCTCAAAGTGCAGCACCAGCTGCGCATTCTCCGGCGCCACCCCCTCCCGCTCCCACCCCGGATCAATGTGCGTTAAGGGATGCACCCGCAGAGACACCGGCGCAAACGGGTACGACGCGATCAACCCATCCTGCACCGGCATGTCCGGCTGCGACCGCCCCCCACCCATGCACCCGCACAGCACCACCCCACACACGCCAATCCCAGCAACTCGCAGCATCACCAACCATACGTGCCACGATCACGCCCCGTGATCGTGCCTCCCTCACACCCGCACCCTGCCAACCGCCACCCGGTACCATCCATCATGGACGGTCCCACGCCGACCATCCTCCAGCGCTTTTTCGCAGGCCCCTGGCCAGGCCGGATTTGGCTGGGGGGGTGGTCGATCGGATTGCCGGTTGCCCTGCTTTGCTCCGCCGATATTCGCTGGTCCCGGGTGCGCTGGTCGCAGATCGATGTTTGGCCCGACATTGCCTACTTCATTCTGGTGTCGCTCATCCTCGCGGTGGTCGGCTTCCTTTGCGGCCTCGTCGCGGGCTCCTTCGTTTTTCCAATCATCCTCTATGTCCGCACCCGCATGAACGGCGGCCCCTTCAATCCCGGCGACCGCGTCTATATCATCCACGGCCCACACGCCGGCACCATCTCCACCGTCACCGACCAATGGGAGCACGGCAGGCTCCGAGTCGACCTCGGCCCCCAAGCACTCAAGGACTACACCGACGGCTTCTACAGCTATGAGGTCCTTCGAGTCCGCACCCCACCTCCTATCCCTCCTATGAACTCCTAGCCCCACCCCCCAAACCACTCTTGACACAATGTGCCACAACCGTACCATTCCCCCATGGCCAAGCGCACCACCGCCAACATCTCCCTGACCCCAGAGCTCCAGGCATTCATCGATCGGCGTGTCGCGTCAGGCCGTTATCAAACCGCCAGCGAAGTCATCCGTGAGGCCCTCCGTCTTCTCGAAGATCGTGAACGTCAGCCCATCCGCACGGTCGAAGATCTCAAACGCGAGATCGAGATCGGCGTTCGTCAATCCCTCGAGGGCAAAATGATCGATGGACCCACGGCGGTGAACCAGGTCCGGGAGAAGTACTTCAAGAGGTCCAGCAAAAGCCGGAGGCGCGCCGGGTGAAGTCATTCGAGCTCTCGCCCATCGCGCAGTCCGATCTTGACCGCGTCGTCGGGTACGTCATGCTCGATAGTGAGATCGCGGCCGAGCAAGTGCTCGATGCGATCGTCTCTGGATTCCATCTCATCGCCGAAAACCCCAACATCGGCCGCCGTCGGCCCGGGTCCTCCTCACTCGAGCTGCGCACCTGGGTGGTCTACTCGTACGTCATCGTGTACCGCCCCGAAACCAAACCGGTCCACGTCTTACGCATCTTCCACGGCGCGCAGGACATCGAAAGGCTGCTGGCCGATATCGAGTGGTCCATTCAGCCCAAGTCTGTGCCCCCCCGGAAGCGACAGTCCCGATCAACCTGACCCGCTCCCTACCCTCCCCCCATGTCACCCATGTTCTCCCCCATCCCCGAAATCCTCGAAGAGCTCCGCCAAGGCCGCATGGTCGTCCTCACCGACGACGAGAACCGCGAGAACGAGGGTGACCTCATCCTCCCCGCCCAGTTCATCACGCCTGAGCACATCACCTTCATGCTCAGCAACGCTCTGGGCTACATGTGCCTCTCCCTCACCGAGTCCGACTGCGACCGCCTCAATCTCCACCCACAATCCGCCGTCAACACCACCGTCCGCGGCACCCCCTTCACCGTCTCCATCGACCTCCACCCCAAGCACGGCGGCACCACCGGCGTCTCCGCCAGGGAACGCGCCAAGTGCATCATGATGGCCACCGACCCCCGTTACGCGGCCGATGACTTCGTCCGCCCCGGCCACATCAACCCCCTCCGCTCCCGCGACGGCGGCGTCCTCGTCCGCACCGGCCAGACCGAAGGCTCCCTCGACCTCTGCCGCCTCGCCGGCCTCTACCCCGCAGCCGTGATCATCGAGATCATGAAGCCCGACGGCGAAATGGCCCGCGTCCCCGACCTCACCCAGTTCTGCGCCAAGCATGGCCTCAAGATGTGCTCCGTCGCGCAGATCATCGAGCACCGCCTCGAACGCGAGTCCCTCGTCCGCCGCCTCCAGCCCTGGGAAGGCCGCCCCCTCCGCACGCCCCACGGCCTCTTCAACACCCTCCTCTTCCAGTCCGTCACAGACCCCCTCCCCCACCTCGTCCTCACCATGGGCTCTGTCGGCAAGCCCTCCGGCCCCGGCAGCAACAGCAGCACCCGCAGCGAGCAGCCCACCCTCGTCCGCATGCACCGCCGCCACCTCCTGGGCGACGTCTTCGGCGACCTGGACTCCGGCGACACCCCCACCGGCGACACCCTCCGCGCCAGCATGGCCGCGATCCAGGCGGAGGGCCGCGGCGCCATCGTCTACCTGCGCACGAACAACCCCGCCGATGAGGCGGGGTCGGTCGAAGCAATGCTTCAGTCACTGGCGCGCCCGGGCGATCCCAGCTCCCCGACCTTCGCAGGCTCGTCCAACCACCCCCACCTCCTGCGGGAGTACGGGGTGGGTGGACAGATCCTGCGCAACCTCGGGCTGTCCAAGCTCCGGCTGCTCACCAACAGCAACACCGAACTGCCGGGCCTGGACGCCTTCGGCCTCGAGATCGTCGAGCGCGTCCCGATCAGCGCTACCGCCGCTCGATGACCGTCGTGCTGCCGGGGCGGCGGTCGATCACGGTCGTGTCCGACCGCGGCGCGTCGTAGTGCTCGTGCTTCTCAATCACGGTCGGCTGACGCTCGATCACCCGCTCCCGCTCGGTCACGACCGGCCGCTCAACCACCGTCGTCCGCTTGCAACCCAGGGGCGCCACCGACGCCGCGGCGAGAATCAGAAGAAGAGTCGTTCTCATTTCAATGCTCCATCCATGGAGCGGGCACCATCGCCCGCACACACCCCCAAGCTGGCGTGCCCGTCTGGGCTGCTGGTGAGCCATGTCTAAAGCCGGTCAGATGGTGAGCGGGTTGGTGGAGTTGGATCAGCCGGTGTACCGTTCCCCGATGTCGCAGTCCCCGCACGAACCCCGCCCCCAACCCGACAAACCTCTCATGCGCAGCATCGGCGAGTTCTTCGGCCACGTCGTCAAGGGCATCAAGACCGACGTGGACCCCGCAAGCAATACGGTGACCCGTCAGACCGTCGAAGAAGAAGTCCGCGACACCCCCCAAGGCCCCGTGATCCTCCGCCGCACCATCATCGAAGAGGTCCAGGTGCCAACAAAGCCAGCCAAGCCCGAACCACCCACCCAACGCTGACGTCGCCTGCCTTCCGACGTTTGTCTTCCTGTCTTCTGTCTGACATTTCAATTTTTCAATCTTGAGTACCTCCGCCCGCGCACAGGAACGCCGCCACCCGATCCCCGGATGGCGGCGTCATGCTCGTCTGCACTCACTCAATCGTTGCTGCTCGAGCGCGAGCGGCTGGAAGACCGTCCCGAGCTGGACCGGCGGCCGCTGCTCCCCCCGCGCGAAGACGACGACCGGCTGCTCGAACCGCGGCCACCCCGGCTACCGCCCCCACTGCTGCCGCCGCTACGTCCGCTGCGCGATGAGCTGTTACGCACCGAGCTGCTCCGCCCGCGCCCGCGCGAGGCGCTCGTGGCCTTCTTGCGTGAGCTGCTGCCGGTCTTCTTGCGCGCCCCGCCGCTGCTGCTGCGACCGGCTGATGAGCGGGTGCCCGAGCTGCGGGAACCCGACGTGCCCCGGCTGGTGGTGCCGCGTGAACCCGACGCACTCCTGCTCGAAGCACTCCGCCCGCCCGATGAGCGCGCACCTGCGCTCCGAGAGCGCGACGACCCGCCGGTGGTAGAGCCGCGCCCGCTGCGCGAGCTGGTGTTCCGAGCCGAGCTGCTGCTGCCCCGGCCGCGCGACCCGCCACTTGAGGACCCGCCGCTGGAGCGCGAGCCGCTGCTGCGCGACGTGCTGCTCCGGGAGCCCGATCGCGAAGAACCGCTCCGCGAGGAGCTGGAGCCACCCGAGCGCGACCCGCTGCTGCGCGAGCCGCTCGAGCGGCTGCCCGCGGAGCGCGAGGTGCTCGACCGCGAGCTGCCCGAGCCCGACTCGCCCGAGCTGGACCCGCCCGAGCGCGAACCGCTGCGCGAGGTGCCGCGGGAAGAAGAGCGCGAGCCGCCCGATGAGGACCGGGAACTCGATCCACCTGAGCGCGACCCAGACCGTGAGCTGGAGCCAGAACGGGACGAACTGGACCCGGAACGCGAACCCGAGCGCGAGGACGAACCGCGCGAGCTGCTGCGGCGCCCATTGCTCGAGGACCGCCCGCTGCCGGACGATGCTTCATCCCCCTCTCCCGAACCGCCCCGGTTGCCCCCGCCGTAGATCTTGTTCACCGTCGCCCAGGCGCGCCGCTCCGCTTCATCTTCCCCAACCCCCTCATTCTCGTATCCCTCTTCGATGTGCCCGGCCTGTCTCTGCTGCTTGCTTGAATAGCTTGATTTGTCACCGCGTGGCATGGCGTAGATTCCTTTCAAAAGACCCCGGAACGAGGTCAAACGCCCCCACCCTGACGCGTGGTTATGGAAGCCAAGTGAACAACTACTGAATGTGGTGCGCGCGGCACGGGCGCGTGCGCCGCGCCGCACACACAGTGTGCTGCGCGTTTGCGCGCCGTGCGCACCTTCGCGCGGCATGAACACACACCGCCCGCACTTCCCGGTAAACTCGCCCTTTTCAGGAGCCGCGCATGCATCAGGGTCTCTCCCGTCGTGACATGTTCAAGCTGGCCGGTGTGGGCGCACTCGCCGCGGCAGGCACGCCGGCCCTCGCCCGCGTCGGTTCCCCGACGCGTGCGCAAGGCTTCCGCATCGCCCACCTGACCGACATCCACGTTCAGCCCGAGCGCCGCGCCGACGCGGGGATGGCCGCGTGCCTCCGGCATGTGAACACCGCGCCCCGCACCCCCGACCTCATCATCACCGGCGGCGACCAGGTGATGGACACCTTCGACCAGGGCTTCGACCGCTCCAAAGCGCTCTGGGACCTCTGGGGCAAAACCCTCAGGGACCACAACTCCCTGCCGGTGAAGCACGTCCTGGGCAACCACGACATCTGGGGCTGGAACAAGGCCAAAAGCAAGTGTACCGGCGACGAGAAGGGCTACGGCAAGGCGTGGGCCTGCGAGCAGTTTGGGCGCGACAAGTCGTACACAAGCCTCGACGCGGGCGGCTGGCGCATCATCCTCCTCGACTCCGTCCAACCCAAGGGCAGCGGCTACGTCGGCCGGCTGGATGACGAGCAGTTCGCCTGGCTGGCCGCGGAACTCGCGGCCGCGGGCGCAACCCCCGTCGCCATCTTCTCCCACATCCCCATCTTCTCCGTCTGCGTCTACAACGACGGCGCGAAGAAGAAGGACACCCCCGACGACTGGTTCGTCTCCGGCGGCCTCATGCACAGCGACGCCAACAAGATCCGCAAGCTGTTTCTCAAGCACCCAAACGTCAAGCTCTGCGTCAGCGGACATATCCACCAGGTGGACCGTGTGGAGTTCACCGGTGTCACCTACATCTGTGACGGCGCGGTGAGCGGCAGTTGGTGGAAAGGTCGGAACGCCGAGTGCGATGAGGGCTACGGCCTGATCGACCTCCACCCCGACGGCACCTTCACCCACGAATACGTCCGCTACGGCTGGAAGGCCGAGCCCAAGGCTTAGCCGCACCCGCGGAAGAGCAGCACAATCAGCACGATCGGGATCGGCACGCCCAGCGCCCACAGAAGCAGCGCCGGCTTGACCTTCCCAGCCCGCATCTCGATCCGTTTCCGAAATGCTTCCATGCAATCCTCCTTGTGTCCCACACGGACAGGATGCACCGGCTCGATGCAACCGATGTGAGGTTTTCGTGAGGGTGAGAAGCTGGCGGATGCGTATGGATACAGCCAGCGGCAGGACCCGTGTGCGATTTCGGTGGTCGATCTCCAGTGCTCGTAGTAGGTTCCATAACTCATGCACAGCCATCGATATGTCGGAGCAGCAACCGTGCTCGTTCTCGCGAGCACCGCGCTCGCACAGACGCCGCGGTCGGTGATCCCGCCCGAGCTCGCCCGGGCCCTCGTCCACGGCGACACCCGCATGGTCATCGTCGGCGACAGCCTCTCGGTCAACGGCATGGCCGACCCTTCCGGCAACTCCCACTGCCCGCTCCCAGTGGGCATCGCCCGTCAGTGGCAACCAGACCGCTGGCACGGGCTGTTTTCCCAAGCGGCAAGGCCGGGCGGCGGATATGAAAATCTGCGCGGCGTGGGGGCCTCCTCTTATGACAACGCGGACACCGAAGACCGCGTCATCGGCGTGCTTCGGACAGAGACCTGGCCTGGCAACCTCTTCGGATTCGGCACCGAAGACGCCGCCGCGGCCACGTACCTCAGTGACTCCGGCCAGTCCTGGTGGAACCTGCGAAGCTCGTTCCGCCTCCTGACGAGCCCCTATTCGAGCAGCCCCGTTTCCCGCCAACTGATGCAGAGCCCGACCCTTCGCGCCCGCAACATCATCTACCGCCACCCCGGCATGACGCCGATGACCGACCTGGTCACGCAGCTCAGGAGCAATGAGACGACGTACCTGCTGGAGTACGTCTCCCCGCCGATCGACATCTCCGCCGTGGGCTGGACATCGGTGGACATCCCAGTCGGCGCATTGCTGCCGCCCAGCTTCAACCGTTCCTCTGACAACCTCCGCCTCGACGTGATGGCCCGCCCCGCGGCGGGTCCGGATGCGACCTACATCACGATGGGCACGCTGTGGGTTGACCCGGCCACTCCGGGGCTCCAGGTACATTCGATCGCTCAGGGCGGGTGGAGCTCGGCGGACCACGCGCTGCTGTCGCCCAGCCGCGGCTACTCCGACCTGGGACTCCGTGAAAACCTCCGCGTCTTCGGCTTTGCCGACCCGGGCGTCACCCGCGTGGTCATGATCGCGCTGGGTTCGAACATCGCCCCCGGCGAGGCCGACGAGGGCGGCGCGACGTCGGTGCTCGCCACCAACATCACGCTGGTGATGAACCGGTACCGCAACGCGCTCCAGAATCTGGGAGTCAACGACGCGTGGTTCATCCTGGTCGGGATGCACTCGCTGGACTTTGCGCCGGATCTGCAGGCAGTCAGCCGCGCGCAGAAGCTGTACGAGCTGTCGCTGAGCCAGCCTCGGTGCGGCTTTATGAGCGTGCCGGCGATGCTTGGATTGCGCGGCGAGGGGTTCCAGAGCGCCTGGTACTTCCACCAGCCCCAGACGGTGGTGACTCAGAGCGCGGCTCAGACCGCGACGACGCTGCACGTCGCTTCCACGGCCGGCTTCTGGTCGTCGAATGACAGCTTCTATGCGACCGACGGCGTCAATCGGGTCCGCGGCGTGTTCAATGGCCTCACGGGCACGTCGCTGTTGAATGTCACGATGGACGGGCCGCTGAATGCGGGCGCGCGGCTGATGCCGTGGCACATCGACATCCACCTGTCGAGGGCCGGGTCGGATGCGATCGCACAGGCGATGTGGAGCGAGATTGCAGGGGCGCTCGTGCATTGCAACCAGGATTACAACGGTGATGGGGACCACGGGACGGAGCAGGACATCGAGGCGTTCTTTCGGTGCCTGACTGGCACCTGCTGCGCGGGATGCACGTCGGACTTCAATGGGGACGATGACTATGGCACTGATCAGGACATCGAGGCGTTCTTCCGGGTGCTGACGGGCGCGCCGTGCTGATCACATACCCAAAGCTTTGCGCTTCGCGGCGATGAACTTGAGGTGGTGGTCGAGGTGGTCGCAGTAGCCTTGGACGAGGTGCCCGAGGGTTTCGAGGCCGCGTTCGGAGTGGACGCCGGTGCGGTTCCAGGCGTCGGCGGGTAGGGCGCGCAGGAGCTTGGCGGTCATGCGGCGGTTGAGCTCGAAGAGCTTGCAGGCGTCGTGGGCGTCGAGGTGGTCGTAGCAGAGGCGCTGGGTGAAGAGGGTTTCGTCGTAGGCCAGGATGAGGGGGCGGTCCATCGCGATGACGCGCTTCATGCGTTCGCTGGCGATGAGGTCGGAGTCCATGAGGTGGAGGATGACCTGGTGGGTGGACCAGGTGCTGGGGATCGGGAAGGCGAAAAGTTGGTCGCGCGTGAGGCCGGCGATGGAGCGGGCGGGGGCGTCGGCGCCGGATTCGTAGCGGGTGATGAGGGGGGCGTGGTCGTTCATGGGGAGGCGATCCGGGGAGTGGGTCGGATGGGTCTTCTGGGTCGAATGGGTTGATTCAGACGCGGAAGATGGAACCCAGCTTCTTTCCGAGGAGGCTTGAGGCGGCGAAGATGGTCACTGTGAGGAGGGCCATGCCCCAGACGCCCATGGCGGCGGCGATGTAGGGGCCGTCGCCGAGGCGTTCGGTGAAGGCCCAGATGGCTTTGGTGACGGGGTAGTGGCGGGCCTGCTGGGCGAGGATGAGGGAGTCGCTGACCTCAAGCATTGAGAAGCTGAAGACGAGCAGGCCGCCGGCGATGAGGTTGGCGAGGATGAGGGGGAGGATCACGCGGCGGACGGCGGTGAAGCGGCTCGCGCCCAGGTTCACGGCCGCCTCTTCGAGTTCGCCGCTGGTCTGCTCGAGGCCGGCGACGGTGGAGCGCACGATGTAGGGCAGGCGGCGGACTGCGTAGGCGACGATCAGGAATGGGACGGGGTTGGGGTTCACGGCGAAGATGCTGGCGAAGCCGGAGAGGGGGCCGTCTTTTCCGAAGGGCCAGTTGAGGCTCATGGCGACGTAGCCGAAGGCCATGACCAGGCCGGGGACTGCGAGGGGGAGCATGCAGAGGGCGTCGAGGAGGGCGCGGCCTTTGACCTCTGTTCGGACGATGACGTAGGCGATGACGATGCCCAGGACGATGTCGAGCAGCATGGCGCTGGCGGCGAGCATGAGGCTGTTCTGGATGGCGCGGAAGGAGTCTCCGGAGGTGAGGGCCTGTTCGAAGTGGCTGCCGGTGAAGGCGGTGGGGAGCGCGGTGCCGTACCACTGGCCGGGGGCGGCGAAGCTGGTGATGACGACGCCCAGGTGGGGAAGGATGGCGATGAAGCTGACGAACGCGAAGGCGGCGGCGGCGGCGAACGCGGGGAGGCCGGTGAGGGGCTTCTCCGAGGCGGCCCGCGAGGCCTTGGAGTACATGGCGTAGCCCTTCTTGCCGAAGACCACCTTGCCGAGGAGGTAGATGCCCACCGCGGCACCGAGCATGACGGCGGTGAGGGCGTAGGGCTTGGCGGAGTTTTCGACTTCGCGCAGGCCGTTGAAGATCTGGACGGGGGTGACCTCGTAGAAGTCGAACATGAGGGGTGAACCGAGCTCGGTGAAGCTCCAGATGAAGACGATGGTGGCGCCGGCGAAGAGGCCGGGGCGGACCAGCGGAAGTGTGATCTTGAAGAAGCGGCGAAAGGGTCCGGCGCCGAGGTTTTCGGCGGCCTCGCCGAGGGCGGGGTCGAGGTTGGCGAGGGCGGCGGTGGTGTTGAGGTAGATGATGGGGTAGAGGGAGAGCGCCTGCATGAGCATGACGCCGTAGATCCGGGCGGAGCCGAGGATGTCGAAGTCGGTGCCGAGCAGGGCGTTGACGGCGCCCTCGCGCCCGAGCAGGGCGCGCATGCCGATGGCGCCGACGAAGGGGGGCAGGATGAGGGGGACGAGGACGGCGGCGTTGAAGAAGGACTTGCCGGGGAACTTGCAGGAGGCGGAGATGAGTGCGAGGGGGAGGGCGATGCAGATGGCGAGGAAGGTGGTTCCGGCGGCGATGCGGAAGGAGTTGAAGAGGCCGCGGAGGGTGCGGGGGTCTTCGAAGATGATGCGGAGGTGGTCGAGGGTGAATCCGGAGTGCGTGGCGGGGTCTGAGTAGAAGGCGCCGCGGAGGGTGAGGATGATGGGATAGACAAGGAACAAGCCCAGGAGGGCGAGTGCGGAGAGGAGGAGTGCGTAGTGCCAGGCGTTGCGGCGGAGCATTGGGGCAGCAGTGTAAGGGAGGCGGGGCGGGGGGGGGGGG
>Ga0208492_1000371_pt1 | contig 39889 bp, 30 predicted proteins | sample Subbioar_CSW14AB_FD_184820 | JGI IMG/M metagenome (GOLD analysis project Ga0208492, IMG submission 184820) | Serpentinite rock and fluid subsurface biosphere microbial communities from McLaughlin Reserve, California, USA - CR12Mar_CSW14AB (SPAdes) | ecosystem: Environmental > Terrestrial > Deep... | reverse complement strand
GTCGGCAGACGCCAACAGGCCGGTGACGGGCGAGGCAAAAGAAGCTCGCACACTGCTCAGTGAGGGAGATCTGGCCGATTACCGCGGGTTCTTGCCCTTGTCCCAACTGGATATCCCGGTGAAATTCGGGGATTATCCCGAATACGTTTTGGTACTGGACCGGCCGACATTTAAAGACGAACCGAAACTGATCAGTTTGGCGCTCGACTGGGGATTTCCGGTTCGGGAGCCGAACATCCTGGACCGAGGTCACTTTATCAACCTTTGGGCATTTCTTGGCACCAAGGGGCAAGGGACCATGTCCAAAACCAAGTACATAACCGGCTCCCCTCGATCGATGAAGGTCACTCAGGATCCAACGACGGCCATGACCATTGTCGATATCGAAACTGGCGGGGAGCCGATGATCTCGATTTCCCCGATTTTCGCCGAGAAAGACTATTTCCGCACCTGCGCGGTCTACGTCGATCGCTCATCGGGTTCAGGCGATCCGCAGTGGGACAGAATCGCCGAGGGAGACCTTCGTAAGATTCATTATAAAAACCTGTCCGATGAGAATTTGGAAGTGGGCTTTCAAGAAAATACTGCAAAAAAATATCGATTGAAAATCGATAACTCTTATCTGCCTCCCCTCGAGGTGCGGGAGGTCAAGTTCAAATATCCCGAACGGGAGTTGGTCTTTTTCGCCGAACCGGGCCAGAAGCTCTGGGTCGAATATGGCGACAAAACCTGGATTCAGCCCGTGGAGTACGTCGGGCCCATTCAAATTCTTCTGAATAAGGGAACAACGCCGGCCGTCGCCACCCTTGGGCCTGAGGAAGCCTGGGAAAGCCCCAGTCCTCTCTTCTACCTGCTCAAACAACCGCTGCTTTGGGGAGGCGTCGGTGTGGGTTGCCTAATCGTTTTTATTATCTTCAAATACTTGGAAAAAAAGACAATTGAAAAAACGGCTTATTAAAATGGATAATAAGTAATTATACTTGCAGGCTCCCATCCTCGTTGAATTGGAAAAGGCAGTTGGCATTAGGTTGTTTGGGACGCCAGTTTAGCAATCGAAGTTCCCCGATTCCCAACGTCAACAAAAACAAACAGTAAAGGTCGAAAAACTTGACCGTCGTTGCAAAACCAAGGCTCATGCCCTTCTGGAAATATCTGCTTTGCGGTGGTTTGATTCTCGTTGTGACGCTTGCCATGGTCTGGGCGATTTTGCCCTTCCGCGGGACCGAGAGCCCGCGCATTTTGCCATCCGGAAATATTGCCCCTGGTTTTCGCATTTCCCAGGAAACCATCGGGTTTACCGAGCCGGTGGATGAGGAGGGGTATCTCTTTTTTCCGGGGAGGCGCATCGCTACCGAAAAACCCCCGATGGATATCTGCTTTACAGCGTCGGCTTAAATCGCATCGACGACTCGGGCGGGGAGAGTCTGTTAGGAGATCCTCCCGGCGACGACCTGTGCGCAAGAGTTCCCAGGTTACCTTAAGACGGTGAATTCCGCAGTCGACTCTGCAGCCCATTGGGCATTTCTTGATCGACGTTCTTGAGGGATCGCCGCAAGCGTTCGGGCACTCAGAAGTTGCCAAGCCTGCTCATTTCTCACCAATCGATTCGTCGCACCCCCTTGAATCACCGATGCAATTTCGATGAAAACCGCGATTGGCCTCATGAACAAACTTCCAGCACACGATAAAAAGCGAGGAGGGAAAAAGGTGCCCGGCCTCTGGGCGCATCTTTTGGATTGGGGCATGGTGAGCCTGGGACCCATCATGAATCGCGTTGTCTGGAATGAAGAATTCGAGGTCTGGTTCGACCGATTGGAACGCCCCTTTCATTTCAAAACCCCCTTCGGGGGAGAGGAATTCTCCTTGTTGTTGGTGATCAACGATCAGGCGATCACGGCTGAAGAAAAAGAAGTTCTGACGACCGAGATCGTCAAAAAAGGTTGCCGCTATGTCGTCTGCGCGGGGCACAACGGCACCCAGTGGGACGATGCGATCGCCATGGCCTATGTCTGTGTCGATGAAGATGTCGAGGCGCCCGAAGAACATTTCGTGATGACCAGCTCCTTTGAAGATGAGAAAATGTCGGACATCGTGCCCCATTTCCGGCGCATGGCCACCTTCGATAACTTCGACTCGGACAAATACCTGGTCGTCTTTCTGGGGAAAAATCCGTCCCTGGAAAAGGAAACGATCGAGTTGGTCGAGGAATATTTCGCCCTTTAGCCGACTGGCTCCTACCGCCAGACTTCTTCGTCCCGCACCTTATCGAGCAACGGCTCCCAAGGGCCCTTCCTCGAGCGGGCTTCAGTTTCAGAGCGAATTCGCGAATACCCTTACACGCCTTCCGGCTGGGATCGCTTGCCCGTAGGATAGTCGGTTCATTCCTCCAGTTCTCCCTCCCCGTTGACACCTCCTCCGAGTGGGACGCATGAATTCCCAGTCCATCACGACCGCGAAAACGATGGCCCTGATCGCCGCCCTTTTTGGCTGGCTATTCGATGGATTTGAAATGGGCCTGTTTCCCGTGGTGGCGCGGCCGGCGCTCATGGAACTTTTGAAGCCGGAGCTCGACTCTTTGGAGCCTGAGGCCGTCGATGCCTTGATCGGCCGATGGTTCGCCGTGATCACGGCGGCCTTTCTCGTCGGCGCCGCCACCGGGGGCGTCGTCTTTGGCTGGCTTGGCGACCGGATTGGCCGGGTTCGAGCGATGAGCCTGAGCATTTTGACCTATGCCATCGTTTCGTCGCTGGCGGCCTTTGCTCAGGCCCCCTGGCACTTTGTCGTCATCCGGTTTTTGGCCGCGCTGGGCATGGGCGGCGAATGGTCGCTTGGCGTGGCCCTGGTCATGGAGATCTGGCAAGGGCGCTCGCGCGGTCTGCTCGCCGGCTTGATCGGAGCCTTTGGCAACCTAGGCTATGTGCTCGTCGCTCTCCTGAGTTTGTTCCTGACCCAGTTCCAGTCGGGCATTGAATCGTTATTGCGAAGTGTTTCCTTTCCCGAGGCCTGGATCGGAGCACTCATGGCCAACTCGGGCTGGCGGCTGCTCATGGTCATGGGAATCTTGCCCGCCCTGTTCACGCTGGTCATTCGCCTTTTTGTGCGCGAATCGGACCGCTGGACGCACGAACGCGATCAGGGGAAAACTCAAGGCTGGGAGACGATCGACCTGACCGGAGTCCTCGTCGGCGCGGCGGCCTGCTTTGGCATCCTTTACCTCTGGGCGGACGATTTCTCCTGGCCGGTGCGATTGGGCGGCACGGCATTCTTCTTGATCATCGTGCTTGCCGGTTACTTGTGGCCCATTCGCAACTATTTGAAACGGTCGGGCGAATCGAGCGATGCAAAAAGACAAATCCTCACCATGATGTTGATCGGCGCCGCGCTTTCGGGAGTAGCCTTGCTCGGTACCTGGGGATCGGTGCTCTGGTCGCCCAACTGGGCCGATAAGTTATCGAACAAACTCGCCGGCGCCAAACAGTGGACGCAGTTCTGGTCGGCCATGGGGGCGACCGCGGGCTGTTTCGTGGCCGCGATGATTGGGGAAAAATTTTCTCGCCGTTTTGGCTATGCCTTTTTGCTGGCGATTTCTCTGGCGTCTGCCCAGCTATTCTTTCGCACGAACACCGAATGGAACACCTGGTTTTTGGTCACCGTTTTTATTGCCGGCGGATGCACGGCCACGTTTTACGGCTGGTTGCCGCTTTACTTGCCTGAGCTGTTTCCCACGCGGGTGCGCGCCACGGGGCAGGGGTTTGCCTTCAATTTCGGCCGCATCATCGCGGCGATCGGGGCCTTGCAAACAGGCGCCCTGATGAACGGATACTTTAAGGGAGACTACGGCCAGGCCTGCGCCCTGATGAGTTTCATCTACCTCGCCGGTTTTTTCCTGATTCCGTTCATGAGAGAGACCAAGGGGGCCGCGCTGCCCGATTGAGGGCATCGTCTCCTGTGCCGCGAGGCTGGTCTTTCACCGGCCGCGCGATCATTGTCTGCTCTTGCGTTTCTGAATCGACACAACCCCGGCTGATTTCAAGACTTTGGCGGAAATGGCACGCCGGGAGTTCGGCCATAGAATAGCATCATTGCGCGATTTTCTCGGAAGCGACCTCGCCCGGGATGCGAGCCATGCGATTGGGAGGCGGATAGTGTCCACTGGCGATCCCCGGAGTGGCGGCGACAAAATCACCGAATACCTGCAGCAGTTCAGCCAATCGCGCCAACTGATGCTGGACCAGATCCGCAAAGTGATCATCGGTCAATCGAAGGTCCTCGAGCAGATCCTGGCTTCGATCTTTACGCGGGGCCATGTGCTCTTGGTGGGTGTTCCCGGTCTGGCCAAGACCTTGATGGTGCAATCGATTTCGCAGATCCTCGATGTGCAGTTCAAGCGGGTGCAGTTCACCCCTGACCTGATGCCTTCGGACATCACCGGAACGACGATCCTCGATGATGTCGAAGGGAAGCGGGAGTTCCGATTCGTGAAGGGTCCGATCTTCACGAACATTTTGCTTGCCGACGAAATCAACCGAACGCCGCCGAAAACCCAGGCGGCGCTGCTTCAGGCCATGCAAGAACGCGAAGTGACGGTGGGCCAGGAGACTTACCGGCTGCCCGATCCGTTTTTCGTGATCGCCACGCAAAACCCGATCGAACAGGAAGGAACCTATCCGTTGCCTGAAGCGCAAATGGACCGGTTCATGTTCACGATCAAGGTCGAATACCCCACGCTCGAAGAAGAGAAGCAAATTTTGAAGAATGCGACCCGCGATGAAAATCCGGAACTGACCAAGGTGCTTTCGACCAAGGCGATCATCAACCTGCAAAAACTGATCCGCAATGTGCCCGTGGGGGACTATGTGCTCGATTATGTCGCCAGGCTGGTGCGGGCGACCCGTCCTGGTCCCGACGCTCCCGATTTTGTGAAGCGCACAGTCGATTTCGGCGCCGGGGTCCGCGCCGGGCAATTCCTGGTGCGTGCCGGCCAGGCCTTTGCCGCCATGGAAGGCCGATTCAGCGTGTCGATCGACGATATACGCAAGGCGGCGGAGCCGGTGCTGCGCCACCGCATCGGGGCGAATTTCCAGGCGCAAGCCGAGGGGAAACAAACCGAAGACATTGTCCGCCAACTGCTCGAAGTGGTGCCTGAGCCCGATGTTGCCAAGTACGGGCCCAAACCTGTAAAACGCTAGGAACCGCCGGCTGAAACCTTGGTAACGATGGGTCGGTCCGACGCGCCTCGATCTTCCCGATGGGCGCGGACACTCGGCCTGCCGCGACAGAAGCCTCCCCGCCCTGAATTTCATGAAGGAACCGATGATGACTACACCCCATTCCCGCAGGGGGACCGCCCCTGTTACCGTCCTGGGATTCGGCGCGCTTGTCCTGGCCGGTGCCGCTTCCACCTTTTTGACACTGGGTGCCGTGACCCCCGTTTCGGCGCGCCCCTTTCCTGACGGACCGGATGAAAAAGCGATCCGCGAGGCTGGAGCCGCGGTTCCTTCGCAGGCACTCAAACTGCCCTTTGCCGAAGACGCGCAGATCCGCTTTGCCACCGCCAACCAAAATCGCAAGGTCTGGGACGAGCTGAAAAGCTACTGGAACGAATCGACCGAAAAAGCCGTCGATCCACGCACGGGCAAGGAAATCACCCGCAAGGTGGTCATCATCAAGGTTCCCCTGGGCCTGACCACCGCGCCTCTGGCGCCCCTGGAAAACCCGATGACGGTGGCCAAGTTCCACCTCGGCAAAAAGCTCTATTTCGACGCGCTCGTTTCCTCCGACGGCACCGTGTCGTGCGCGAGTTGCCACAAGCCCTCTCATGGTTACACCGACCGGGCCAAGGTGAGCACCGGCATCTTCGATTCCAAGGGTGGAGTGAGCGCCCCAACGGTGTTCAACAGCGCCTACAACACCTTTCAGTTTTGGGACGGCCGCGCCTCTTCGCTGGAAATCCAGTGCCAGGGCCCGCCGCAAAATCCCAAGGAGATGTGGGACGGCAAGGGACATGCCTGGCACAGCGTGATCACGCGGATGCGGGCCAAACCGGAGTATGTTCAAGCTTTCGAAAAGGCCTTTGGCCACGGCCCCACCATCGATGCCGCCGCCAAGGCGATCGCCACCTACGAGCGCACGGTGTTGACGGGCAACGCGATTGCCGACCGGGCCGAAGTCGCCATGCGCGAACGGCTCGAAGAAGAAGATGCCAAGGGCAAGCCGGCGCTTGAGGGCCGCGATGTCGAAAAAGTCCTGAAGAAAGCGATCGCGGATAAAGAGACCGAAGTGATCAAGGTTTTCGGTCTCGGGGACAATGCCGAGGCGGCGCTTCCCGCCCTGGGCGCCTCGATTGCGCGCGGCAAGGCGATCTTCATTGGCAAGGCCCGCTGCGCAAGCTGCCACGCAGGGGATAATTTCACCGATTCGGATTTCCACAACCTGGGCGTTGGCGCCAAGGACGGCAAGCTTCCTGAAGGCGACCAGTTCCGTTTTGGCGCTCAAGAGATCGGCCACAAGAACCCCGACCTTTATGGCGCGACCAAAACCCCCACGCTTCGCCAGTTGCTCAACACCGCCCCCTACATGCACGATGGCAGCGAAGCGACCCTGGAAGAAGTGGTCGATTTCTACGACAAGGGCGGCAACGTCAACGCAACCCTCGACGTCAAAATGCGTGATTTCGATGCGGAAAAGGCCTGGTTGAAAGCCAAGCTCGACGGCACCCCCGTTACCGGTCCGCAACCCTTTTTGACCTCCGACGGCATGCCGATCATTCCGTTCAAACTTGGTCTGACCCCGCAGGAGAAAAAAGACCTCGTCAACTATTTGAAGGCGCTCAACGGCGTGGCTCCCGATGCGATCGTGACCCAGCCCTGATTCGTGCGCGAAAAGAAAAAGGGGATAGCGAAATGAGTGCGGCCTGGAGCCGGGTGTTTGCGGGTAACGAGGCTCAACCGGATCCAGCGCTTTTCGAACAGGAGGCTCTGCGGCTTGCGCCGGGGGCCTCTGTTTCGTTCGTGGGGGACGACATCGGCTGGTTTCGCGCCCTGGTCTCCCTTGGCGATAGCACGCCTTTGACGATCGAGCGCTATGGCGCCGATGAGCTTGGGGTGCGCAAGGATATCAACTCCTGGGCGGCCTTCCTGGAAGCTTGCGATTACGCGCCCGAAGCGGGCAAGGCGATGGAAGCGGTCGCCTTGTGCCGGCAGGTTTTGACCTTGCGCCGGCCGATCGATCATCCCGACGAGGCCGCGCTCGATCGCCTGATGGAGGGGCTGGCCAGGCACCTGGCCCAGGCCACCGAAGGGATCTATCAGGTCGATGGCCTCGGATTTTTCGATGCCAGCGAGCGGTTGCTCGTTCAGGAGTTTTGATCACTCCCATTCCTAGGTGAAATGGACTCAGGAGAACGCATCTTGCCTGGCGGGTGCGATCTTTCGCCCGGGTGCCTTTTTTCCCCTGAAAACGGGGCTAGAATGGCCATGCGCACGCCCCTTGGGGCCTGAATCGTTTTCGCTTTGATCTCTCTTGGGAATCCCCCTTTTTGAGTACCGAGAAATACCTTCGGCCCGATGTCATCCGCCAGGTCGAACGCCTTGATCTGCGGGCGCGGTTTATCGTCGAGGGGTTTCTTAGCGGTTTGCACGCCAGCCCCTACCAGGGCTTTTCGGTCGAGTTCTCCGAACATCGCAAATACAATCCCGGCGATGACATCAAGGACATCGACTGGAATGTTTATGCCAAAACCGAAAAGTACTATGTCAAAAAATTCCAGGCCGAGACGAATATGTCCGGCTGGGTGCTGCTCGACTCGTCGGGTTCGATGGGCTGGACCTTCCGTCAGCAATTGACCAAGTTCGATTACGCGGTAAGCCTGGCCGCGGCGCTCGGCTACTTGATGATTCGCCAGCAAGATCCGATCGGCCTGGCGGTCTTCGATGAAAAGATCCACCACAGTCTGCCGCCGCGCAGCAAACGCAGCCATTTGGGAGCGATGCTCTCAATGCTCGGCGCCCTCAGGCCGGCGGGAGCTTCCGACCCTGGCGCGGCGCTCAGGCAGTTGCAACCGCTCTTGAAGCACCGCAGCCTGGTCATGGTTTTCAGCGATCTCTTAAGCGATGTCGAGCCGGTGATCGAGGGCTTGAGGCGGCTGCGCTTTGCCGGGCATGAAATCATCGTTTTTCACGTGCTCGACGAGGCGGAGATCCGCTTTCCCTTCGATCAGATGACCGAGTTTCACGACATCGAAACGCCCGACAAGATGGTGCTCGATGCCCGCGCCGTGCGCGCCGACTACATCGCCGCCATGGAGGGTTACCGCAAGGAATTGACTGACGAGCTGACCAAGTCCCAGATCGATTTCGTGCCGATCGACACGAGCGTCAATTTCGACAAGGCGCTGATGGGGTATCTCCAGCAGCGGATGAAGCGTTTCTAGCCAAAATCGAACAAAACTTCCCCAGATGTCGTCGTAAGTCCTTATTTTTGAGCGATTCGACCGGAAAAGTTGTCACTACAAACGGGGCTTCACCACGCCCCTATCAACAAAAAAAGATCCGCCGCCTTCTTAAGAAAGCAGCGGATCCCATGGGATTTCGCGGAAACCCGGCAGGGCTCGGATTAGTCGAGCGGCAGGTTGGCCGCTTCGGTGACGCGGTCGAAGAAGGCCGCGGTGCACGCGTGGTGCACGACTTCGGCGACTTGCTTGTCCGTCATGCCCCCCTTGCGCACGGCTTCGACATCGGCATCGCTCACGGTCGCCGAAGAGAGGGCGAGTTTCTTGGCCAGGGCGAGCGCCTGGCGATCGGCGCTTTCCAATGCGGCGGCATCTGTGTCCAGGCCGAAGATTTGCTCTTCGGTCAAGCCCAGCGCCTTGAGACGCTCCTTGGCAACGCCGAGGGCATACCAGGCGCGGTCGGTGCGCGCGGCGCTCCAGGCGATGGCCGCTTTCAGCTTGGGCGAAAGCGAGCCTTTTTCGGCGACGGCGTTGACGCCATCGTAGCGGGATTTGCCCGATTTGGTGAAGGTGGCCATGAGGAGCGCCCATTGCGGTGCTTTTCCCTTGGCATCCCAGTTCGCGGGCAGGGTCTTGGCGACAGGCAAGGTCGCCTTGCGGGTCTTGGCCTGTTCCAGAGCCTGGTTCACGGCCTCAGCCGATTCGAGCGCGGGTCGGGCCGGCACGCAGGGGGCTTCGCACGATTTGGTTTGCTGGTCGATCGGGGCCACCGCGGTGACCGCTTCGGCGTACTTGGCCGAGGTTGGGGTTTTGAAGCCGGAAAGATCGGGCCCGCCTTCCTTGCGGAAGAAGTTGCCATTCTCCTCGCCGGGAATGTTCAGGCCATCGGTCCAGCGATTCATCGAGTTGAACCCGGCGACGGCAATCGTCATTTCCAGAATCTGATTGGGCGTATAGTGCTTTTTCAGATCTTCAATATCTTTTGCGTTCACCTTGTTGGGTTCGTAAGTCAGTTTCTTGGTGAAGGCGAAGGCGGCCTGCTCGGCGGGGGTGAAGATGGCCCAGTCGCTATCGAGCGCGGCGATGCCGTCGTCGGTGACTCCAGCCGAAGCCAGTTTGTGCTCCTGATGGCCCAGGCAATAGTAGCAGTTGTTGGCGCGGCTGGTGATCCAGAAGAGTTTGACCTTGAAGGTGTTGTCGAGGGTCAGTTCGGTATCGGTATCGCCGCGGCCTCCCAGTCCGCCGAACTGAAATTCGGCGGGCAGGTAGTATTGGCGGAAACGGCCGTTGTTCACGCGGGCCAATGGGCCGGTGCCGGCGGGCGGCATCGGCAGGCGCGGGCGAGCGGTCTTGTGATTTTCCAGGAAATCTTTCTCTTGATTGCGGGTGACCGCCACGGGCTTGGGCTTTTCCGATACGGGGGGCGGATCAACTGCGAGCAGGGCAAAGACCAAAAACGGATTCATCGTGATGTTCCTTCCAAAGGAGTGGGACAAGAGAGGGGAGGAATTGGGGATTCAAAAGAGCGAATTCATCAACAATTGCCAAGATTGAACTGTCCAGGACGTGATGCCTGCGCGGCCAGAACGGATCAGGAGAACCTTCGATGCCATAAGCGGGGCGCCCAATTCTTGAGTCAGATATAGGGCCAGGAGACAACCCCAGACCCTTGGGCGAACGAAGGCCCAGGGGTTGTCTCCTGATCAAGGCGTGCGCAAGAAAGCCAGGTGATTAGTAATCGCTGCCGACGACCTCGTTGCCGTTGCGGGTGCCGATCGCCCGCCAGGTCGTGATGCTGACCGCCGAGGAGATGAACTTCACCGACCCGTCGAGCATACAGACATTGACGCCGCCGCCGGTGTGATTGCTCGTGGCGGTGGTCATGATCCGGCTGGGCGGGAACATGCAAGAGCGGGTATTGGGCTTCGAGGTGTGCCAGTAGCTGGAAGTCGAGTGATAGCCATAGATCCAGGGGGCGCCCACATCGGAAAAGCCCTGGGTAGAAGTGTCGCTGATGTTGGTCGCGGCGCACATGGCGACCGCTTCGTCCGCCGTGGCCGGGTAGCTGCCCGGACGGAAGGTGTCGCGCATTTCGCTGACCTGGGTTTGGTTGAAGTCGCCGACGAGATGCTCGCTAAAGCCCGCGGTATTCGTCGTGCCATCGAGGATGTCGGCGAATTTGTAGGGGTTGTTGCAGAAGAAGGGGCCATTGTCGGGAGGCAATGCGTTGTTGACTCCGGCGGTGTCGCTGGCGCCTTGCCACATGGCAACCGTGGTGCCCTCGTTGACGCGGTAGCTCAAGGGCGCCCATTTGGTGGGCACTTGAGAAACGGTATCGGAGGGGCAGATGAAAGTCTTGACCACGATCGCCGCGGCGGTGGTATTGGCTGGATCGGTGTAGGCGACGCTGAAGTTGATCAGCTTGCCGGCATTTTCTTGTTCAATGAACGGAAGGAGGCGGCTTTGCGCGGAGAAAGCGATGGTATTGGGAATGGTCCGGCCCTTGGGGAAGGCGCCGTTGGTGTCGTGGTAGTTATGCAGGGCCAGGCCCAGTTGTTTGATGTTGTTTTGGCAAGTCATTCGGTTAGCGGCTTCGCGAACCTTTTGAACCGCGGGAACAAGCAAGCCAATGAGAACGGCGATGATGGCGATGACGACGAGAAGCTCAATCAAGGTGAATCCATTGCGGCGAACCAAACGAGAAGTCATGACGGAATCTCCGTGTACGGGATCGATGAGGACGCGATGAGGTCGGGAAAGGGGGCGTCATCCAGAGCCATTAAGGGCGAAGGACGCTCAAGACGGATTTCGCGATGGGAGGGTACCTGCGCCAGCACACATGCTGGGTCGCAGTCTCCACGCAAGGAACCGATTCAATCGGGGATGCGAAGGGAAATCAAGCGCGTGGAGGATCGAGAAGGCCATCGGGGTGCCCTGCAGGCAGTGCCGATGCCGTCAAGCAAAGGGGGAACTGAGGAGCTTCAACAAAAAGCAAACTGTCCAGCCAGGAAGCGAGCAACGGATCGTCGCTGGTTTTCTTCGGTGGTTCGTTATGGGGCAGCAGGGGTGAATGAGGTGACTGGCGCGAACAGCTTGGGCCGTTGCAAGGTTTTTTCTGACCAGATTGAGAATGGTGGAAACGATAGGGGCTGGCCTGATCGTTCAAACGGTGTTGGCCGGCCTGCTCGGCTCGGGCCGCGGGCCCATAAACAATCGCGTGGTCTTCGCAACCAGCCTGCACGGAAGAACCGCCTCCTCCAAGCAATAAAGCTCCGGCGAGAAGAATTCCTCGCGCAAGGAAACGGTTTGCTTGGAGTGCGGCCATGAATCTTCTGACGAAAACGTGTTCTCTACGAAATGCAATGGCTCCGCAAAAAGGTGTTAGCCATTGCTTATCGATTGTAAAGGCGGATTTAGCGCATTGCAAGTCCCACCCAGGGCAAACATCGGGTAGTAGGGCGGAAAAGATAAGGCAAGCCAAAAGGATTTGGCCGAATTCCTCTAGGAGGAATTCGGCTTATCCTTCCGGCAATGAAAGCACGGTTTCTAAAGACTTCCAAGCGGCCGCTCCTATTTGCCTTGTTCCTTGGCCGATTCGGTAGGGCCGGAGAACGCACCCGATGCGGCAGTCGGGGTTGCCGAGGGTGCCGCGGGAGCGCTGCCCTCGATCAGCGACATGAGCAGCGCCTGTTCCATCTCCCCCGGTTTGAATCCAAACGGCCCGCGACCGCTTTTGTAAGCGACCTTTCCCTTCTTATCGATGACATAAAGCCGGGCGGGCATGCCACTGTAGGCGGTGCCGGTGGGATCGTTGACCTCGTCGACGACGACTGGCATCCCCGGTTCGAGCTTGGTGCGGAACAGGGTGCAGACCTCAACCCGGTCGGCATAGGTCTTGGGCTGTTTGATCTCGACACCCATGCGGGCATTCGAGTCCATCTTCCACCCGTCGGTGGGATGCGCCTCGCGAACATAAACCATGATGAAGTTGGCCTTGTCCTTATGGCGCCGGTAGACGGCATCGACATCGGGAAACAGGCCCCGGAACGGCCCGCAGGTGAAATTGCCCAACACCAGCACGACCGGCTTGGAGCCCGTCAACGAGGAAAGGGAAATCGTCTCCTTGCCGTCGGGAGTTTTCAATGTGAAATTCGGCGCCGCATCGCCGGGTTTCGGCCCCTCGTCCATGGAGCCGATTTCTCCCTCGAAGAGTCCCTTGACCAGGACGGGAATGGTCGGAGCATCTCCGGGCGAGAACCCCGATGGCCCGCGCGGAATCATCGCCTGACGCAGGTCGTCCGCCGTGAAGTAGCCCTTGTCCTTGCTCAAGGTCTTGAACAACGCTTCGAACTCTTCTTGTTTCACTTTGCCATCGCCGCTGCGGTCAAGGCGGCGAAAAACCCGGTTAAAAAGACCTGCTTGCATGACATAGGGATTGGAGTTGGTCCATTCGAGATCCGATGCGGCGATCTTGCCGTCGCCATCGCGGTCGAGTTGATCGAACAGTTCGATCGGCCCGGTAAATTTGTCGCGCGCGATCGTCCCCTTCTTGGGATCGACTCCGCAGTGCTTGGCCAGCCAGGCCCAGGTGTGGCGCGACTGGGCCGGACCGAACCAGCCGTCCATGCCGTTGAGCTGCGAACCCCTGAGGATCGCAATGAGCATCTTGGTCGCTTCGGATTGCGGCGCGGGATACTCCTTGTCCAGTTGATCGGCGATCTTGGCCGCTTCCTTCGGATCGGCCAGTTGTTCCGCCGTGACCCCCGCGGGCAGTTTCAAAGGCTTGGGTTCGGCGGGAGGCGATTGCGTGTAGCCCGCCTGTACGAAAACCCCAAAAAGGCCAGCCGCCAAAAGACCGCGAAAACGCATGATGAACTCCAGGGCAAAAAACCGGGGGAGAAGACTGAGAACTCGTTCGGGGACCTGGCCCAGACCAGGTCCCCGCAAAATCGGCAACAAGGAATCGCTTAACTCAAACTTGCCTTCTTGAGCTTCTCAAGAAACGCCCGGTGTTGCCGGCCGGTCATTTCTTCTTCAGTTGAGCCGGTTTATCGAAAAAGACATTTTCTTTTTCGAGGGGTAGCTGGAACGCGTCGGCGACGCGGGTCATGTAGTGGCATCGCGCCGACCACCAGACCACATTCCACATTTTCTGAGGGCCCCAGTATTTCTCGAGCTCCTTCAAATCGGCATCGCTCAGGTTGCCCGGATCGTGCGCCTGTTTGCGCGCGAACAAGAATGCCGCCTGATGCGAGGCGGGGAAGCTGGCCCAGTTGCCCGTGGCTAGTTGCTCCATCCGCTTGGTGACTTCCGCCGGTTTCAGGCCCGCGACCGCGAGACCCATTTCACAGTGGCCCATTCAGTAGAAGCAGTTGATCGATCGCGTGACGACCCAGAAGATGTCCTGCGACAAGATCCGGTCCATCTTGCTTTCCTGGCGGAACGCATCGACGCAATCGAACCAGCCATCGGTCAAATCAGGTTGGTGCATGTAGCAGACCCGGTTCCACAAGACCCGGGGTAGGCGAACGCCCCAGGACTCTTGAGTGATGGGGCCGTCTTCGACTTCGCTCCAGTCGGGTACCCGAATGCGGCCTTCACGCTGGCGCTGCGAGTTCAGACCGGCGAGAAGATCGCCAAAGGATTTGTCCTTCCACTCGGCGTCGGCCCCGGCGAGAGTCGATCCCAGCGCCGGCTCGGCGGGCGGTTTGGCCGCCGCCGCGGGTGGAGTCGCCGCACCGGCTGGACCCGTCGTCATGGGCCCCGCGGCGACCGGGGGCATCGGAGGAGCGCTCGGCGGCGGAGTTCGTTTATGCGGAAATCGGGCCTTGACCGGTCTCGGAGGACCTTCTTTTTCAATGGGCGGGTCGAGCGCGATGAGCACTCGATCTTGAAAACAGGCATGGGCGATCAAGGCGACCATGCCGACCACCTGTTTGTCGCCGTAGAGGCGAATGAGGGTCTTGACTTCGTCGTCGGTGACCGAAGCACCCTCCACGGTCAGTTTTTTGGCAAAGGTGAGCGCCGCTTTTTCCGCTTCGCTTAGAGGGCCAAGGTCACGCCCCAGACCATTGAAGTCTTCAGGCGTGGCGCCCGCTTTTTTCAAATCGCTTTCGGCAACCGCTTTCGCATAGGCCGACCCGTTGGCGTCGGCGGCGATCCAGCGCATCTTGGCCCGCAATTTGGGGTCGAGGTTGTTGCCGGCGCGATGCTGAGCGTCGAGTTTGAGCATCTGGGCGGTCGCCTGCGGAAGCGGTCCGGCCAGTTGCTTCGCCCAGTTGGGCAGTGTTTCCACTTGTGCGGGCGCTCCAGGCAAGCGAGCCCAGGCGGCATCGTTTGAAAGCACCGGAATTCTCCCCGGAGTTCTCTCGAGAGCTTGCTGCTGAAGCGGGCTGAATGCGCTCGTCTTCTTCGCGTTCTCCTCTTCCAGGAGCATAACGAGGCTCTGCTCCATTTCCAGGGGGCGGAAGCCAAAGGGGCCGCGGCCGCCCTTGAAGGCGACGCGCCCATCGCGATCGATGATGTACAACCGATCGGGCCCGCCGCTGTAGGCTTGGCCCACGAAATCGTCCATGGTGTCGACCAACAGCGGGACGCTCATCTTCAAGGCCTGGCGGCACTGCTGCGCGACCTCGAAGCGTTCCTCCTGGTTTTTCGGCTGCTTGACGTTGCAGGCGGCCGCGCCCGAGGCCTGGGGCCACCAACCGTCCGCCGCATGCGCCTCACGAATATACACGCCAATGAACTGAACCTGATCCTTGTACTTCTGGTTCAGCTGTTCGAGGGTCCCAAACTGGGCCCGGTAAGGCGGTCACGTAAAGTTGCCGAAGATGAGTACCACCGGCTTGATTCCCCGAAAATCGGAAAGTTTGACCGTCCGCTTTTCGTCCTGGGTTTTCAACTGAAAATCGGGAGCCATCGTGCCCGGGTTGGGCCCCTCGCTCATGGAACCGAGTTCCCCGGTCAAGAACCCGAACAAGCGCATCGCGCGAGTCGGATTGGGGGTGGTCACGAGCGGGGGACCGGTGAACATCAAACGCCGGACATCATCCTGGGTCAGTTTTCCGGAGGAGCCCGCCAATCGGTCGATCGATTTCTTTAGTTCTTCCGGGCTGATAAACCCATCTCCATCGACATTCATGCGATTGAACAAGGCAGCGGCCATCGCCTGTTGCTGGACGAACGGCGCCTGGTCGGACCAGTCGAAATCGGAGGCTTTCAAAACGCCGTCTTTGTCGCGATCGAGCTGATCAAAGCGCTGGGGGGAACCCTGATACTGGCTTTTCGTGACCGATCCGCTCATGGGAACGCCATGATTTCTGGCCACGGCGGGCCAGCCGAATCGGGTCTTGCTTAGCACCAGGGGGGATGCGCCCGGTTTCCTCGGGTCGCCCGTGGCGATCTCGTGGATCTTGATGATCCACTCAGGAAGAGTTGGGGCTGCCGCCGAAGATGTCGGAATTTGCGTGTTCTGCGCCGGGCTTTGTGCCAGAACCGCGGTGGCGGGAAGTAGAATCGTCGCGCAAGCGCCAGCGAAGCGCGCCAACCAGTTGGAAATCATTGCCGGGATCCTCTCGCTGAAACATTCATCCGGAAAACAAGATGCCAACCCGGGCCCATTCTCTCTTAGAGAATGGGCCCGGGTTGGCCGGTTTTTTTAGAAGCCGCCATAATCTCGGGTGATGACGATGGCGGGCGAAGTCGTGATGGTGTATTTGATGGTCCGCGGACCATCTTCCTCGTTACCGAACCAGAGTCGGACGGGCACTCCCAGATCGAAGCCGGAGGGCTTGGCCGCCGCGTCATCGATCTCGAATTTGGTCAGTTTCAGCCCCTTGTCCCAGGCCGTGTCGTACATCTGAATCGACGCGGCCTTTTTGAGATCTTCAGGCTTGTCCCCTTTTTGCCAGGCCGACAGGGCCGAGTTCAGGGACTTGATGGCCTGATCCTTATCGACCGGCGGAGGAATCCCCGGGCCGCAGCCAGCGAGGGCAAAGCCGATCACCGCCAGGATTGCTCCCGCGATGATTTTCAGAGGTGGAGTCGAGCACATGACGGTGTTTCCTTGGTGAATCGATTTATTGGCCGTCAGCAAGGATTTCGCCGCCGTTGCGCGAACCCATGGCGCGCCAGGTCGTGATGGTGATTCCCTTGGGGACAAATCGCACCGATCCGTCCATCATCGACACATTCACGCCGCCGGGATGCGCGCTCGATGCGGCCGTCACCATGGAGGAGTTGCTCGGGAACAGGCACTGCCGCGCGAAGGGGGGCACCGAGTGCTGATAGCAAGAGGAGGCATGGCCTCCGGCCAGCCAGGGGCCGCCGTTGCTCGAATACCCCTGAAAGGAAAGATTCTTCCAGTCGGCCGCCTGGCAGGCGGTGTAAGCGGCGTCCTGGGTTGCGGGGGTCTGACCGGCGAGGATGAAGCCGTCGCCATCTTCGGTGGCGATCGAGTTGCTGAAGTCGCCGATGATCCGCTCACTAAAAGCCGCGGTGTTGGTCGTGCCGTCGATGATGTCGGCGAAGCGCAATTTTTGATTGAGGTAGAAGGGGCCGTTGGGTTCGGGCAGGTTCGCGTTGGCTGTTGGGTCGGGAGAAGCAGGACGGAACTTGTGGCTGTTTCCTTCATTGGCCCGGTAGCTGCTAGGGGCGGTGCCGGCGGGGATGCGGGAAAGATAAGGGTCGGAGGGGCAGTAGTACGATTTCACGACCGCTCCACGGGGAACCGTATTCGTGGCGCTACCCCAATCGGTGGTGAAATCGATCGTCTTGTAGATGGTATCGAGTTCCATGAAGGGCAGGATGTAGGTGTGCACCGAGAAACTGACCGCGGGGACGCCGATGTCGAGCGGGGTGCTGCGGCTTTGGGGGAAGGTCCCATTCGCCCCGTGAAAGCCGTGAAGTGCCAGGGCCATTTGTTTGATGTTGTTCGTGCAGCTCATGCGATTGGCTGCTTCGCGAACTTTCTGAACCGCGGGAACCAAAAGTCCAATGAGTACGGCGATGATGGCGATGACGACCAAAAGTTCGATCAGGGTGAAGCCCCTGCGCGAACCGGTACGCGGCAATGAATTCATGACTCAAGAACTCCAAATAGAGAGGGAAAGAAAAAGAATAATCAAATGAGAACGGAAGGGAGCCGATAGCGATCCAAAAGATCGGCAAGAATCAAGCCCGATCCCATCGGATCGGCGCAGGTGATCTGGCTGCTCACGGAGCACTTCCAGGGGGAGGCCCGAGCGGCGAGAAGGACAGGTTCGTTCGGTGAATGGGAAGCGCTTCAGCTACCTTCCCATTGGGGCAAAATGCCGCAAAGGAAAGCATGTAAAAGCGTTAAGGCCAGGACGCCCGATGATCGACCAAGGACAAGGAGAGATTCTCCGCCCCGATCAACCGAAACGCCCAAGTAAGGAGGGATTTAAGAGCGAGGAGGGTCGAGGATATCGCCTGGGTGACCGGAGGACTGCAAAAGTTCGCAGTGGTCGGCAAAAGAGACAAAGAAGATCTGCTGAGGTTGTTCTTGATAACGCGTGATGAGGACCGGCTTCTCCATCATCCGTTCGGGGGCCAACGAAGGGGCCACCGGAGCCAGGGGTGTGGAGTTGGTGCACCAAAAGCCGCTGCAGCGCTTGTGCTTGATCGGATGCTCAGGCGAGGAATCCTTTTGGGCGCTGACCGGTCCGTTAAGAAGGACGTGATCGCCGCAACCTGCCTGGACCTTGGTTCCCCCCATCCAAAAGCAAAGACAAATCACCAAGGCAAGGCCTCGAGTGAGTTGTCCAGGATTGGGAAAATGCGAAAGCATGTTTGAGAGGGAGAATAAGGGAATAAGGCATTCGTTAGTATAAACCGCAAATCTTTCGGCGCAAGTTGCAAATTTCTCTCATTTGCGCGAAATATCGGTCGCCGAGGGCTTTCCTTGTTCCAGTCGCCAGGTCTTGCCGATTTCCAGATCGGTCCAGGTTTGGATCGCCTGGGAGAGATTGGGGAATCGCACCTCAATCTTGTTCACCCTCGTGCCTTTACCCAGTCCCACGGTCAAAGGCAATTCCGATTGAGAGAGGTAGCTGCGCGCTCCACCCACGCGGAAGATTTGGGATTTGCCCTCGGCTTCGATCTTGACCATCGCTCCCTGGGCGTCGCGGTTGGTGGTCGTGCCATCTCCTTGGATGACCAGGCGGATCCAATGGTTTTCCGAAGACGGAGCATGCATCAGTCGCGGTTCGCCTCCATTGGCAAACATCACGAAACCGGGCCGTCCATCTCCATTGAGGTCGCTTTGGGCGCAGCCTCGCCCCACCATCGGCTCGAACATCGCCTTGCCCAGATGGGCCGAAGTCCACGATTGAAATTTGCCGGGGTACTGGCTGTCGTTGTGAAAAAACTGGGGCGGTTGGGCGTAGGACTGGCCCTTGCGCGCCTGGGCGATGTCCGGTTCGAGGTGGCCGCTGGTGGTGAGTAAGTCGGGGTGGGAGTCCAGATCGAGATCCAAAAAGAGTGCGCCAAATTTCAGCCATTCGCGACTCGGTATGGCAATGCCGACCGATCGGGCTTTCTCGGAGAAACCAAAGCCTGAGGTTCCTTCGGCGGAACCGAGCCCTGAATTCCTGCTGCGCAGGTCGAAGAAGCTGTCCGGCTCGCCCGCGTAGTTGACCACCACCACGGCTCGATGACCGGGAGCGTAGTAGCCTTCGTCGATGCCCATGCCGGCGCGGGGTGGTCCCTCAGCGTAAGCGAAGCCGGTTTCCAGCCCCCGTTCGACAAAGTGGCGGGTGCCGCTGGGACCGGGCTGGTTGTGAAAGAGAAAATTGCGCGCCATGTCGTTGGAGGCCAATAGCTCGGGCCAGCCATCGCCATCGAGATCGGTGGCGAGGATGCCGAGCGTCTTGCCCACGAGGACTCCCTGGGGCTTGTCGTCGCGTTTTTCGCGCACGATCAAGCCCGAGTCGGGGCCGCTATCGAGGAATCGGCCCGAACCGCGATTGCGCCAGAGGTTGACCTTGGCGCCTGAAAATGCCGTCGGCGGCGCGTAGGCGCGCAAGGTGGTTCCCGCAAGGCGGGCATCGGCGGCCAGATCCTCGGCGGGCGACCAGGTGAGGTATTCGCCCCAGGCGAGGTCCAATTTTCCGTCGAGATCCCAGTCGATCCAGGTGATCGAGGTGGCGAAGCTGATCGGTTTGGCATGCTTGCGAAAATCGGCGTAGTTGCCTTCGGGAAGTGGAGAGTAGGGTAAGCCTGATTCACGCGTGATCTCGACGAATTGGCGTCCGGTGGCGGCCGGCTCGTTATGAAGCAGCCGCACGCCTCCCAATCCGCTCACGGCCAGATCGGGCCAGCCATCGTTATCAAAGTCGCCGACCGCCACTCCCATTCCAAAGAAGCCCGGAAGCGCCGCGCCCGCGGCATTTTCCACCGGAGCAAACTTTCCCTGTCCCAGGTTCTTCATTAACACGCACTGGCTGGGTTTTTTGGTGGTAGGGTCTGTCCCCATGGGCGAATCGGGCCAGCTCCCCGATTGAACAAAAAAGAGATCTTGTAAGCCGTCGCCGTCAAAATCGAGGAAGGCGCCGCCGCCACCCATCGTCTCAGGGAGCAATTTATCTCCCCTGGCTCCATTGATATGACGAAAGGTGATGCCGCTATCGGCGGTAATGTCGGCCAGGGAAATCTTCGGTAGCGTGTCGTTCTTGAAAGCGCTTTCCCCGCGATCTTGGGGAGGCGGGGAGAGAAAGTAGATCAAGGCTGCGCCTACAAGGAGCGCTGCCAGGGCCCCCAGGGCCCAGTGCCGCCAGGCTCGCGAGAAAACCACCTTTTTGCGCCGCCCCTTACCCATGTCCCATACCAAATCGAGCCGATCCGTCCGCGCATGCCGGGATGGTTCCTTGAGAGCCATCGAGCCAGTTCCCAGAAAGCGAATGAGAGATCGCACTCCCTACCATTTTCCAACAAAAGTCCGCGGAAGCCATTCGGCCCCAAGTTTCGCTGAAAAACCGCCCAGCGCCTGGAAATTTCGGCAAGAACGCAAGGGCCCGTTGACAGGATTCGTTTAATCAATTAAATTTAACACATTGGATGGTTTTCGGGGTCGCCTGGGAATCGGGAAAGGAGTGCCATGGGAACGATGCAGATGGGGCCAGTGCAACTGCGGATCATGCAAGTGCTCTGGCAAAAAGGAACGGCGACCGCGCGCGCGATCACCGAAGCGATTCAAGAGACCGAACCGATCGCGCACAGCACGGTGCAGACGATGCTGCGCGTGCTGGAAGACAAGCAGGCGGTTGGTCATAAGCCCGAGGGGCGGACTTTTGTGTTTTTCCCGCTCGTGCCCGAAGCAGGATTCAAGCAAGACGCGACTCGAGATCTCTTAGAGACCGTCTTTGGCGGCAGCGCGACCAGCCTGGTGGCGCATCTCATCGACGGTGGCGGCGTTTCGAAAAAGGAAATCGAAGAGATTCGCAAATTGATCGATCGGCAATCCAAACGGTAGGAGGGTTCCATGAACGCGATTCGTTGGGATTTGGCATCCTTGGATGGGGCCGCGGTGTTGATCGCGTTTGCATGGAACTTCTTCGCGCAATCGACCTTGCTCCTTCTGGCAGGATTTCTTGCGGCCCGAATATGGAGCCGATTGGGGTCGTCGGCGCAATCGACCATCTACCGTGCGACCTTGATCGCCGTACTCGTTTGCCCGCTGCTCAGTGCGGCGTTTTCCGGATTAGGAATCTTCGGCGCAAACCTCTCGATTCCCTCCGTCTGGACGCCGCTCGACGAAGCACCGAACCCTCGCCAAGAAACGAACTTCACAAGGACCACCGGCACGGTTGACCCGCAGCCGAGGCGGCCAGAGCGGCTGCAAGGAGAACCGGAGGGAACAGTACCTTTCGCAGGCCAGGCTCCCGTAGGTTCGGAAGGGCAAGCAAAGAACTCGCCACTGCAATTGGGCGTCGAGTCTCAAGCAGTTGATGAGGCATCGAATGCCATCGTTCCCGGCACCTCGGCATCGATCTTTGGCCGGGTCGCGCTTGCGGCTTGCGCGGCCTGGATGGCCGGCACCGCCTGCCTGCTCATCCGGCTGGCCAGGGCGTGGCGGCAGCTTGCGCGTATCCGCAACAGCGCGATCGCGGCTGACGACGAGACGATGCGCGCCTGCAAGGAACTGGCGGCGCGCCTCCATGTTGCGCCGGTGCCCGTGCTCAAGTCGCCGTTTTTGCCGGGTCCCTGTCTGGCGGGTAGTTTTCAGCCGGTCATTTTGCTCCCCGAATGGGATCAACATTCCGCGATGCGCGATATTCTGGTTCACGAACTGGCTCACCTGCGCCGCGGCGATGGCCTGTGGAATTTGCTGCGCCACCTCGCGACGGCGGTCTTCTGTTTTCAGCCCTTGCTCTGGCAACTCTCGCGCAAGCTGGAGGTCACTGCCGAAGAGGTGTGCGACGACTGGGTCGTGGAACTTGGAAACGACCGCCAGGCATACGCCCACACTCTGGCCGATGTCGCGCAATGGTCGGTCGCGCCGCTCGGGGCCGTTGGAGTCGCAATGGCCTCGGAACATTCCCTGCTTACGCAACGAGTGATGAGAATTTTGGATCCGTCGCGTCCGCTTTCCACCGGAATCGGCCGCGGACTTTTCCTGGGCATCGTCGCGGCCGCCTCTCTGGGAACGCTCGGCATGGGATGGGCGGGTGCAAAGCCCGCAACCGATGAAAAGGCCAATCAACCCTCTGCAAAGTCCGAAAATTCTGCCGCAACGCAGGAAGAGGGCAACTCCAAGCCTTCCATCGAAAAGATGGGGGATTCGGTGATCGTTCGCGGTCTGGTACGCACTCCCGACGGAAAACCGGCAAGCGGCGCGAAGGTGACCCTGAGGCACTGGGAGGGATCTTCCGCAGGCGAAAGCTCCACCATGGCTACCACCATGACCGAGAACGATGGCAAGTTCACCGTCCGCTATCGTCGTACCTCCATCGATCCAAAAAAACATGCGGAACCGGAGCGCTTTGACATCACGGCCCAGGCTCCAGGGTTTGGCATGCAATGGGCTTCTTCCGACGAGTTCGAGGCAACTCAACCGCTGGTCCTCGCGCTTCTCCCCGAGGTTCCCATCCACGGCCGCATCGTCGACATTCAGGGAAAGCCGATTCCCGCAGTGCAGGTGAGTGTTGCCGTCGTCGGCTGCCGCAATCAGGCCGGCGACTTGACGCCCTGGATCGATGTCGTGCGAGCCGGTGGGGATGACAATGCCGCGCACCGGAAATTGGACAGAGCCCTCCACGAGGTTCAGAAATTACGCGAAGCTCCCGCGCTCACCGACCCGTCTGGCCGCTTCATCCTCACCGGCATCGGGCCGGAGTGCGTGGTCGATCTGAATATCAAAGGCGACGCGATCGCATTCCAACGAGTGTCTGTCGCAACGCGCAAGATGGAACCCCTCACGCGCATTCTTTGGCCTCATTCGGGATTGCACAAACCGCCGATCCAGGATCGGGTATTCGGCTCCGATTTCACTTACACGGCTGTCCCCACGCGGATTTTGGAAGGAACGATCCGCGATGCCAAAACACGGCAGCCTTTACCCCATGTGGTGATCAAAAGTGAGCACTTGGCAAGCATGCATGTTGGCCCAAGCGGACAAGGAGCGGTTCACACCCGGTCCGATGCTCAAGGCCGCTACCGCCTGATCGGGTTGCCCCAGGGGAATGGTCCCGAAATCGCCGATCTCAATGAGATCTGGCTGATTCCGGGTGGCGAAGCTCCCTATTTCAAACGGGCGATCCGAATTCCCGCAGCCAAGGGAGATGGTCCCCAGACCCTGGACATCGAAATGCACCGGGGACTTTGGATCCATGGCCGCGTCACGGAGAAGGGAACGGGCAAGCCGGTTCAAGCGCGAATCTCCTATTTACCCTGGCGTTTCAATCCTCATGTCCGCGATCTGCCCGAATTTCATGAAGACACCTCAGTGGTAGGATTCGAAGGATTGACCTGCTTGACCGATCGTGAAGGAAGGTATCGTTTGCCTGGTCTGAGCGGCCAGGGAATGGTCACGGCCTGGTCGATCCAGGGATCGTATCTGCGCGACATCGGCAGTGACGATGTTCCCGGTAGGGACAAGGCAGGGTTTTACCCCACGATCGGATCATCGAGCCATGCGGTGGAAACCGAACAATTTCATGCGGTCAAGGCCATCGATCCAAATGACGGAGTTCTGGAAACCTCCTGTGACTTCGTTCTGGATCCTGGTGAGACGCTTCAACTGGCCATCACCGATCAGAAGGGCCAACCCGTTCCCGGATGCACGATCGTCGCGGATCGCAGGTCCGTCGGCTTCCCTACTTCGATCGCCGCGGTCCTGGACATTGCCAACCTGGTTCCCGGAAAGCCCACCGACATCGCGATCGTTCATCGGGAACGGAAACTGGGAAAATTCGTGACCCTGAACTGGAAACAGGACGGCCCCCGGACGGTTTCGGTGACGCTCGAACCGTGCGCCACCATCAAGGGGAAAGTGGTGGATGAACAGGGAAAGCCGTTTAAGATCTTGGAGTTCGTGGTCAGCCCCAGCGAGGAGATCCGCGTGCACCTCGGCTACCCGATGGCGTACACCAACGCCGATGGGACTTTCGAATACGCCCACGCGCCGGTTGGTTGCAAGGATTACAGCATCTCCGTCATTGGCGCGGAGATCCAAGGAACTGTGGCCGAAGTCGCCAAAAACGTGGAAATCCAGGCAGGGAAAACCATCGATGTGGGAGTCGTGAAAATCAAGCGCAAGAAATAAAACGACTTTCAGAAGCATTAGATAGGCCTTAAAAAACGCGCATCCCATTGATGAAATGAGATGCGCGTTCGTATTTTTCTTGACGACTCGTTGGCTACACCAGTCCGGGAATTGGCTTCGCCGCCTTGTCGACGATGCGGATCGGCCGGCCGATCGGCGATTGATTCCACTTGCCGGAGTCGATCTTGAGCACCTGGCAGATCGCGCCCATCAGGTCTATTGCCGCGATCTTGTTTTCCACGACATCGGCGCCCTTCTCGTCGGTCTTGCCGATGACCCGGCCGCCTTGAAGGCCGCCGCCCGCCAGGAAGGCCGACCAGGCGCGCGGGTAGTGATCGCGGCCGGGTTTTTTGCCCCGGGCATTGAGCTTGGGAGTGCGGCCAAAGTCGCCCATCCAGACCACGAGGGTGTCGTCCAAAAGGCCTCTTGCCTTGAGATCGGCGAGCAAGGCGGCGACCGGCTTGTCGATCTGGCCGCAAAGCCCCTTCACTCGATCGAAATTGTCCTCATGCGTGTCCCAGCCCCCCAGGCTCACTTCGACGAAAGCGACTCCGGTTTCGACAAGACGGCGAGCGAGCAAGCAGCCTTCCGCGAAGCGGCCGTTGCCATAGAGCTTGCGAGTGGCTTCCGACTCTTTGGCAAGATCGAACGCCAGTGCTTCCTTGCTCTTGATCATTTCGACCGCGCGCCGGTAAGTGGTGCGGTGATCGGTGCCGGAGGTCGCCTGGTAATCCTTGAGGAAGGCGGCTTCCATTTCTTCAAAGAGACCCAGCCGCCGATCGAACTGGCTGGCGGCGACAAACGGCTTGAGGTTTTCGACCCCTCGGGTCGGATCGTTGACGATCAAGGGAGCATGACTGGCTCCCAGGAATCCGGCGCCATGCGCCCGGCCAATGCCGACATAGTTGGGGATGGGCAGCTTGGGATCGCCGATTTCCATCGAGGCAATCGAACCGAGGCTCGGATAGTTGAGGCCGCCGACTCCTTCGCGGTAGCCGGTGTGCATCATGTATTTGGCGCGGGGGTGAGCGCCTTCGCCCGTACTCATGCCGCGTAAGAGCACGCATTTGTCCATTTGCTTGGCCAGGTGGGGCAGATGCTCGCCGATCTGAATGCCCGGCACATTCGTGTCGATCGCCTGGAACTCCCCCTTGGTGTCGGGGTGGGTTTTGGGATCGAAGGTGTCGATGTGGCTGGGGCCGCCATCCATGTACAAAAGGATGCAGGATTTGTGCTTGCGCGCCGAAGCGCTCGCGGAGCCGGCATCGGCCGCCGACGCCGCCTGGGCCAGCACGGGCATCCAGCCTGAAAGCGATCCGGCGGCGATGCCTGAACCGGCCAACCGCAAGGCATCTCTTCGGCTCAACCCCTGCTGCATGATCGATCGGAACATGGAAGTCCCCTCTGGGAATGAGATCGTTTTGGGATCAGAAAAGTCTTGGATGGTGGAACAACCGGCTTGCTCGCCCGACTTCAGCCGGCGCGATTCGTGCCCTAACTCGATTAATGATTCAGCGCAAATTCACTCGAATTCAAAAGCACCCAGCTCAGGTCGGCGTAAACCTGGCGCGCTTCGCCGGGCTTGGCGGCGACCTTGGCGATCATTTCGTTGACGCGGGCCGACTCTTTTGGCGTCGGCTTGCGACCAAGAATGGCCAGGTAGAGCTTTTGCGTATTCTCTTGAGGTTTGGCCTTGGGATCGAGAATGCGAATGATCGCCTGGTTATTGAGCTGGGGCGAATTCATCAGCCTGAGCACCTGGGGAATGCCCGATTGGTACTCGGTCTGGTCGGCGCCATCGTCCCCCTTGAAGAAGGCGATGTACTGATTACGCTGGGGTGCCCCTGGTCGACCCGGAATTTTGAGATTCTTTTTATCTGCTTTGGCGTTTTCTCTATTCTCTTTTTTCTCTTTGTTTTCCTTATTGGGCTTGAGCTTTTCGTCCTCGGCTTTCGCCTTGTCGGCGATGATTTGGCCGGCCGCGATCAGATCGGTGACCGAGTCGTACCATTGCTCCGGATTGAGCACCTTGATCGGCATGCGCGCCAGGTAGTGGGCCGAGGCATTTTCATTCCCCTGCGCCGGCTTGCTGGTGCGCTGGTAGGCGTCGGACAGGCAGATCGCCTTCAGGAGATAATGCAGGTCGTACTTGTTGGCGCGAAACTGGGCGGCCAGGTCTTCCAGCAAGCCCGGATGCGAGGCGGGGTTGCCTTCCTGGATGTCGTCGATCGGGTGAACGAGGCCTCGTCCAAACAACTGGGCCCATATGCGGTTGACAGCGGCCTTGGCAAAGAAGGTATTCGCATCGCTGGTCAGCCATTTCGCGAACGCGGGCCGGTAGGGTTCCTTGGGGCCGAAGGTCGCCTTGTCGCCCGCGGGGAATTTGGGAGGCAGGTGCTTCACCGATTCGGGCAGCATTTTTTGCTTGGGAGCGGCATTGTTTTCCACCACGCGGGGGATCGCCGCGTCCTTGCCGCGCGGCGGCTGAGCCTTGACCTTCATGAAGAAGGCAGCGGTCGACCAGTAGTCCTCCTGCTTCCAGGACGGGTTGAACGGGTGGTTATGGCACTGGGCACATTGCAGCTGGACCCCCATGAATAGCTTGCACACCGAGTCGGTCAAGCGGTCGATCGAGCTATTGGCCAGGAAGTAGGTGGTCGCGCCGTTTTTATCCTGCTCGCCGCTGGCGGTCAGGATCTCGCGCGTCATCACATTCCAGGGTCTGTTTTCCTCGAACGATTTTTCCAGCCACTTCACAAGCGGCTCGCCATCGAGACGACGGTTGTCGCTGTTGGGAGGCATGAGCAGGGCTTGCCAAATATCCGCCATGTGGAAGGCGTAGTTTTTGGTTTTTAACACTTCATCGACCAGCTTTTCACGCTTGGCGGGATCGGAATCGTCGATGAAGGCAAGTGCCTGTTCGGCCGTGGGGATGCGGCCGGTCAAATCGAGATAAACCCTGCGGCAAAACTCGGCATCGCTTGAGCGGCCGCTCGCGGCGATCTTGTCCTGCGAGAGTAGGGCTTGAATGTGGCCGTCGATCCGATTCGACAGTCCTTTCGCATCAAGGATTTCCCAGGGGGCAAGCGCCTTCGGGGCATTGGCGACGGTTGCGGCCTTTTTCGCGACTTTATCGGATTTGGCGGGCGCAGCGGTTTTGGTGGGCGAGTCGGCTGCGAAGGTGAACCCGACCAGGCCGATCAAGCCGACCCCCAGTAGGAAACGCAAGCCGACAAGAAGCTTCTGTCCCGAAAAAGATCCCAGCCGCGAGCAATACGTTGAACATGCGCGATGTTGGGTCATGGCTCAAATCCCGGTGGAGGGTCCGCAAATCGTTCTAAAGGTTCTAACCCATGGGTTTTGGAAAGGTTTCGCGCAAACTGGAAATTCGTGGAGGACCGGTTGGGCCACCTGGAACGAATGGGCGTATCCGGTAGGTTGATGGATTCCGGATGGGGAAGTGCAGTCGGGCAATGTTCGCCTTTTTGGGGTTAGGCTTGCCCGGTAAAAAAGGGCCGAGGTTCGATCGAGGGGTCCATGGGTTTTTTTTCGGGAAACATCAGCTACAGTCGTTTTCGCATCCCGGGATACCGGCCGGGAACCTTCACCGAGGAATTCCTTGACCGGCTCGATGCGATGGCGATCGGCACGCAAAAGGTCGCCTCGAAAGATGGCGTTTCCATTGGCTGGGTCGCCGGCGACCATATCCTCGACAAATCGTTCCAGCTGGAAAAGAACGTCATTCAAGACACGCTGAGTTTCGGCCTGCGCGTCGATGTCAACCGCCTGCCTTCGGATCTTTTGCGCGCCTACGCGGCGCAGGAACTGGCCGCCCTGGCCAAGGGCAACCCGAGCGGCATTCCGTCGAAACGTCAGCGCAAGGAGGCCAAGGAGGCGGCTCAAGACCGCCTGGAAGCCGAAGCGAAGGATGGCCGCTTTCTGAAGCGAAAGATGGTTCCGGTGCTCTGGGACGGCAATTCGGGCGAAGTCTACCTCGGAAGCTCATCGGTGGCGATGATCGACCGGTTTGTCGATCAGTTTGAAGCGACCTTCGGCAAGAAGCCGGTCCACACCACTTCGGGGGGAGTGGCCTATCAACTGGCCGAGACGCATGGCCTGACCAACGGTGTCGAAGATGCCGAGCCTTCGGCGTTTATGCCTGGCCGCAGTTCGGGCGAGGTCGCCTGGATGCCCGACGAGGCTTGCCGCGATTTTCTGGGCAATGAGTTTTTCGTCTGGCTCTGGTACAAGCTTGACGGCTCCTCCGACGAAATCCCTCTTTCGGATGGCAGCACGGCGGCGGTGATGATTTCCAAGTCGATGAGTCTGGAATGCCCCCGCGGGCAAACCGGCAAACAGACGGTGCAAAGCGAGGGGCCGTCTCGCATGCCCGAAGCCCACCGCGCCCTCTTCGCGGGAAAATGGCCGCGCAAGGCCGGCTTCATCATGGTGCGCCACCAGCAACAATATGAATTCAACCTGTCCGCCGAAACTTTTGCGGTGGGCAGCCTGAAATTGCCGGCCACCGAGGAATCGGAAGAGCGGGCTCGCCTTGAGGAGCGGGTCAACCAGCTTCGAGCCTTCCTGGAAACCTTGGATCTCTTATTCGAAGTCTTTGTCGCCAAACGGGCGGCCCATTCGACCTGGAAAACCGACCTGGGCAAAATGCAAAAATGGCTGGCGCGAAAACATGCGGAAGACAAGGCGGCATCCGGGGAAGGATCCAATGAAGAGTGATGAAGTCCGCAAAGAAATCGGATTCCTTTAAAGAAGGAAAGAGAAAAAAGAAAAAAGAGAAAATACATCTTTAATCCATTTGAAAAGGAAGCAGGCTCTTTTTTGCGGGAATCGGCCGGGAAAGTCGGCGGTTTTGCCCGAAGATTTCGGCGAATTTCCCCGGGTCGCCATGGACGGTTGCGAGTGATTGTTTTAGTTTCATTAAAACCTTCTCCTTGGTTCAGGAGCGCCCGCTTCCTTGCTATCCCTTGATTTTCTTTTGCTTCCTTTTTCTTCTTTTGCTTCTTTGGCTCTATGTCTTTCACTCCTCGGTCTGAACCGCCTTCGCCCATCGCCTGGAGAGTCCTGGGGGCATTCCTTGTCACCTGGGCAGTTCTTGAATTGTGTTCGTGGAAGATCTCCGATTCGAGTCCGCCCTCCGAGATGTGGGTCGAGTGGCTGGGAGTTTTCTGGGAGGCGTCGATCGGTCTGGTGTTGCTTGGCGGTTTGATTCGGCCGTTTGGCTGGCTGGCGGCGGTGACGACTTTTTTCGTTTACGCGGCCGCGTTTTTGATCCATGCCCTCCGGGATAATCCGCTTCTATTTTGGATTGGACCGATTTCCCTCCATGCCTGGCATGGGTTGGTGCTCTCCCTCGTTGCGCTGGGCATTGCGCTTCTCTTCCCCCCGGCCCGGCCGGAACTGACGAAGGAGCTTCGCTACTTGCTGCCTGGCGGCGTGCGCGATAAGTGGCTCGGGCCTTCCTGAAGGAGTGATTCCTGCGCGTCCGGCAAGGAATCGGCGGCCCGATGGACCAGACGCTTGAGGATGAGCGGCACGATGCCCACAAGCGCCAAGGCGGTCAACAAACTTGGAGAAAGGATGTCCGCGGGGCTTTTTAGCGCCGCCAGCTCGGTGCCCGCATTCACATAGAGAAACGTGACCGGCAGCATGCCCAGCCAGGAAACCGCCGCGAATGTTGTTGCGCGAATCGAGATCAACCCCATGCCGAGATTGATCAAGAAAAAAGGAACGATCGGCAACAGCCTGAGGACAAACAGATAGTAGGGGCCTTCTTTTTGCATTCCCTGGCGCAATAAGACGATGCGTTTCCCAAAACGCCTTTCCACCCAGTCGCGCAAGACAAATCGGCTCATCAACATGGCAAGGGTCGCCCCCAGGGTGGAGGCCACGCTGGCGATCATCGTGCCCAGTCCGCGCCCAAAAAGAGCCCCTGATAACAGAGTCAATCCCGCGGCCGATGGCAGCGAGAATGCCGTGGCGAGCACATAGATCAGGAAAAAGACAACCACCGAGATTCCCAGGTGGTCGCGCACCGTTTCGCGCGAGGAATCGAGCGTCTCTTGAATTTGGTCCCATTGCAAAAGGCGATGCGCGCCGCTTGCGAAAAACAGTCCCATGATGGCCAGGGCGACAGCGACCAACGTCAGCCGGGCCAGGAATGTCGACCGGGAGGGGCGAAGCGGTGGGGGGATTTCTTGCAAAAGAAAAATCTCTGAGGCATTGCGCCAAGCGTCGGCCGCTCAATCACTCAACCTATGGCCCCTTCAAGCTGGGGCGTGGGCCGGCCACTCCTGCCATTCATGCTAAGGAGGTCGGGTCAGCCCGTTCGGCGCCTCGGGTTGGTTCCCAGGAATCAGCCGGCATCAGCGGACCAATGGATTGGCGCTCACCTGTCTGGCGAGAGGATCCAGCAACGGGCCAAGGCCGGCAAGAAAAAGGAACGCGCCTCCGGAAGGAGGGTAGCGAGGTGGTTCAGCTGGCCGTGTAGATCATTTCTGAAGGATCAACCGTCCCCGGCTGGTGACCCGAAGGCGGTAGACCTCGCCCTGGTGGTCGATGAGGATTTCCTTGTGTCCCTGGAGGAGGTCCTGCGCCGAAATGGTCGGCACATTGCTGGGTTCGGGTGAGGCCGAGGGACTGGGCGAATCGGACGATGCAAAGCCTTGCTCATTCATGAATTCGGCTCGGGTGGGCTCCCGGTTTCCCGGCTATGATGCCAGGCAAACCTTCGTGGATAGGGATCTCATCGAAAGAAACACCGCCGCCAAAACCCTCCCTCTGGGTTGACAACGACGCCCCTTGATTTAGGATGATCGTACTGAGACTGAGTCTCAGTAGCAACAGTGGTTGACCACCTGGCCACTTTTTCCTCAAGGCTTCCGTTCGGGATGCGTGGTTTGACCACTGCTTACCTTTAAGGCCGCGAGCGCGAGTTGTTTTGTTTTCCCGAACGGACTGCGACCATGTGCCTGCTTGCGCGGCCAATTTCTCCGCTGCTGAATCACTTGCGATTGCACTTATTGGGGCGGTTTTTACCGAACCGTTTGCCCTCAGGCAGTGCGGTGGCCCAGCTTGCGCCCGTTTGCACCGAACCCACGGGCGTCCTGCGCGCAAACCGTCACCGTCCCGAAGTCCACCCGTCCATTGACCGAGCCGGCTGGCACCGAGCCCGAGGGGGAGTCGTCTCGTGACCCGATTCTTTTTCGATTCCGCCCAATCGCGTTTGCTGCGTATGACCCTGGCCTGGGTCGTCCTTTTTTGGGCGATCGCCAGCGCCATGGGGCATTTCGTCTACATCGTCCCGGGTAAGGAAGCCGGTAGCATCCAGATCGTCCTGAGCGAAGAACTGGCACCCGATGAAGAGGTGCGGATCGACCAGGTCGCACCCCTGAAGTTATGGGCGCGCGTTGACGGCAAAGATCTCCCGGTGGCCACCAGCAAGACGGAACATGCGCTGAATGCTCGCCTTCCCGCGGGAACCTCGGTCGCCTTCGGCAGCGTCGTTTATGGATCGATGACGCGAGGCGACAAGACCTCCTTGCTCGTCTACCATCCCAAGCTGGTCGTGGCGAATTCGCCAGACAAGAACGCCGTGGTTGGAGACAAGCTCCCGCTTGAAATCGTGACCAAGGCTGAAGGCGCCCAGACCAAATTCCAGCTGCTCCTCAAGGGCAGGCCGCTCGCCGATGCCGCCGGATCGATCTTGTTGCCCGACGGCAAAAAAGAAGCGCTCAAGACCGACAAGGAAGGTTGGACGGCAAGTTTCTCGGGCAAGGGGCGTTATGGCCTGTGGTTACGACACACGATGGCCCAACCCGGCGAACATGCGGGCAAAAAGTACAGCGAGGAAAGGCACTACGCGACGTTGGTGGGGGAATTCTCGGCCCCACCTACTTCGAAACCGGCAGCGGCTTCCTTGCCTCCCTTGCCGCGGGCGGTGTCCAGCCTGGGAGCGATCGCCTCGGACGGGTATCTCTACGTTTACGGCGGCCACGCCAGCAAGACCCACACTTATTCGACCAAGGATGTCCTTGGAACCTTTCAACGCGTCGCGCTCGATGGCGGTAAATCGTGGGAATCGCTCCCCACGGGGCCAATCCTTCAAGGAATGAACCTGGCGGCTCACCGCGGAAAAATCATCCGCGTGGGCGGCATGCAGCCGCGCAATGAGCCCGGTCAACCGGCCGACAACCACTCGGTGGCCACCTGCGCCAGTTACGACCCCCAAACCAATCGCTGGACCGATCTGCCCGCACTCCCGGCGGCGCGCTCTTCCCACGATGTCGTCGTGGCGGGCGACAAGCTGGTCGTCGTGGGCGGCTGGCAGTTGAAGGGGAAGGGCGCCGACCCGGTTTGGCACGATACCGCGCTCGTACTCGACTTGTCCCGGCCGCAAGCCCAGTGGGAAGCGATTCCCCAGCCGTTTCAGAGGCGCGCGCTCACCGCGGCGGCTTTGGGCCATCGCGTCTACGTCCTTGGCGGCTTCGATGAATTCAACAGCGCCACCAAAGGCGTCGACATTCTGGATCTCACAACGCTCAAATGGTCCGCCGGCCCCGAGATTCCTGGAGACGAGGTCGGCTTTAGCCCAGCCGCGACCACGGTGAATGACCAGATCTGGGTGAACACCTACGAAGGACCGCTTTATCGCCTCGCGTCTGACGGCCATTCCTGGCAAAAGCTGACCACCGCCTCGCGCGGGCGCATGGTTCATCGTTTGGTTCCCCACGGCAAGGGAGTGTGGTTAGTCGGCGGCGCGTCGAAAGGCGGCAATGTCGCCGAACTCGAATTCCTGGTGCCCTCACCCGAAAATGACCCGCCCCGCAATGCACTCAAATGATCCTGCCCAGGTGATTTTGTCCCCGGGGTGGATCGCCCACCACCCTGGGGATTCTGTTCTTTTTCTGTCTTTTTCTGCTTCTTTGCTTTTCCCTTGTTGAGGTTTTTCTCCATGGTTCGTCGTGCTCGTGCCGGGTTTACCCTGATTGAACTTCTGGTCGTGATCGCCATCATCGCCGTGCTCATCGGCTTGCTTGTCCCCGCGGTTCAAAAAGTCCGTGAAGCGGCCAACCGCATGAAGTGCCAGAACAATCTCAAGCAGATTGGCCTGGCGATGCACAACTACATGGACACCAACAACGGGCTGCCGGCCAATGGCAACTATGTGTGGAACGGTGCCTCCATCACGACTCAGAATGCCTGGTCGGGCATGAGCCGCATCCTTCCTCATATCGAACAAGAGAACCTGTTCCGCGGGATCGATTTTTCGACCTCGTACAACACTCAGATTTCGATCTCGTCGAAACGGGTTGCGACCTTCATGTGCCCAAGCGAAATCAACGACCGCGGCAATGGCACCGACCCCACCTATGGCAACAAGCACTGGCCGATCAACTACGCGTTGAACTACGGCACCTGGGCAGTTCTCACCGGGAAAGCCAGCGGAATGGGCCTGGGCGACGGCGCCTTCGGCCCCAATGTGGGACATCGGTCCGCCGATTTCATCGACGGGATGAGCAACACGGTTGGCATTTCCGAAGTGAAGTGTTTTACCAACCGCATTGCAGGGGCCGCCAACACCACGGTTTACTCGACCCCTCCCGCGATTCCAACGGATATCAGCTCTGTTTCCACCGGTGCCTTCAATCCTGCTTCTTACACCCATGTCGAATGGGTCGATGGCAAGGTCCATGAAACCGGATTCACCACGGCGTTCGCTCCCAATACCAAGGTGAAATACACCTCGGGCGGTATCGACTACGATGTCGATCTGGTGCTGGCGACCGAATCCAATCTGGGCGATACCTACGCCGCGGTGACCTCACGCAGCTTCCATACGGGCGGCGTCAACGCCCTGATCATGGACGGTTCGGTGCGGTTCATCAGGGAGCAGATCGCTCTGACCACCTGGCGGGCCCTGGGCACCCGCCAAGGCGGCGAAGTCGCCGCTCCGGAATAAAGAGGTGAAGTCGCCGCGCCGGAATAAAGAGAGCGACCGGGCGGAAGGTTAGAAAAAGATCGCGGCCCTCCCTGGAAGCAAAATCCAGGGAGGGCCGCTTGTTTTGGGGTTTTACAGACCGCCCAACGGCGCTTATTTTTTTTGTCGCGCCTACTTGCCCCGAGGCGAGTGCTTTTCGATGGGTCCTTCGCGCCGCTGTGCAATCATGAAATCGTAGAGCTGCCTCGCGGCATGATCCCAATCGCCTGATTTGGCCTTGCTAATCATGGCATCAAGCGAGTCGGCCGCCGCCGCGGGAAGGTGATTTGCATCGCGCAACGATTTCAACTTTTGCTGGCATTCTCCCATCCGTTTTTCATCGTGGCTGCGCACGGCGGTGTAAAGCGCATCGACCGTTTTGAACACCTCGTCGCTGGTTCCCATCTGGGGCGGGCGGGTCCAGTAATAGTACAACGCGTAACCCGCGGCCCCGGCGATGAGCAAGCACAAAACGATCGGGGCGAACCGTTCGCGTAGCGAAGTTTCCTCACTCTCCACTGACAGCCTCCCCGCCATCGCGCGTGGATAGCGCCACAAAGGTTTGCGGCTTGATGAAGGTCGTGATGAAGCGGACCGAGCCATCGCCAAAGAGGACATTGCAACCGGCGCCATGTTCGCCCCACATCTGATCGGTGTGGCCGAAGGGGTCGTTGGGGGCATGAATGATCACTTGCGGGTGGTCATGGGTATCGGGCCCGCTATGCACGCCGACCAGGCAACCGGCGGCGTTATTTTCCGAGGGCCAGGGACGCAGATCGAGTCGAGGCGGCGTGACCGCGTGGGGGACAACTCCCACCCAGGTTTTATTGCTCAGGCACGAACTGTGCTCGCCGATGAAGATGGTGTTGGAAAGTCCGTCGAGCACGCCGGAAACCGTCGTTCGGGAATTGCGATAGAAGGGCCCATCGATGCGCGCGGGCAGGTTGCCGTTCTCGGGGATCGGTTCGGCGATGTCGTAGTCGTAGCAGTAGGGGGTGGTGCGGCCCCAGGGCTGGTGGATGCCGGCGTTGGTGACATAGTGCGAATGAGCGAACTTGACTTTCGTGCCGTCATCGCGCGTGATCGGCGTGCCATGGCGCACATCGGCCCCTTCGCGTTCGACAAAGAAACCATCGAATCCGCCCGTGGCCGAGGGGCAAAGGAATGAGGCGACCCGGTTGGCCGCCGGCGTGGCGTTGATGGGCGCCCAACAGGGCTGGGCGATATTGAACTGTTTGTACAAATTGTCCTGTTCGAGGTAGGGGAGCAGGTAAACGCCCCAGGCCCATCCCGGGGGGCCGTTGCGCGTGTCGTCGCCGTAGCTCACGCCGAAGGCCGAGCCGTTGGCGCTCGAGTCGGCGGTGAAGTAGGCAGGCGGGAAGACCTTGTTCGTTCCCTCATAGTTTTGCAGCGCCAGGCCGATCTGCTTGAGGTTGTTCAAGCACGACATCCGATTTGCCGACTCGCGAACCTTTTGCACCGCGGGCACGAGCAAGCCGATGAGAACGGCGATGATCGCAATCACGACGAGCAACTCGATGAGGGTGAAGGCCGCGCGGGACCGGGATTTCATGGTTCACCAAGGCGAAAGGACAAGGTTAGTTCGTACTACGGCATTGTATTAGGCTCGACTAATTCACGATACGCCAGCTTGTGAAGATTTTCCTAATGGCATATTTGGTAATGGGTTATGCTCGATTTAAGAGTTGCCTTGCGTGGACTTTCCATGAAAAAACGTGAATCCGAATGACGCGCACCGCAAGAGACCCCAGGGAGATGGCGGCCTGAAACGACACGAGGCGCTCGCAAGCGATGCGGGCTCTCAAGGTGAGGAAGCAATGAATGTCTCAGTCAGGCTGGCATTTGCCTCTCACAATTCGGTGATAAGATAAACGAACCAACCCCAGCCTTGCTCTCCTTCCCCCAACGCGCAATCTGAATCGTCTTCGCCTTGTTCATCAGCGATTTCCTACCGAGCGATCTCGATTGCGTTTTTGAGCCATGCAGAAAGGGTTTCTTTGATGCCCTCATCGTTGAACCATGACCTTCGTAAAGGACGCCCGGGAAGTCGTACCCCTCACGGGATCATTGAGCCAAGGAGGGCAGGGCAATGAACCTTACCTGGTCGGCGCTTGCCGCCTTTCTGCTCGCAGGTCAGCCTGCACAAAACGCCAAGCCCAAGGTCGATTTCGCCCGTGAAGTCCGGCCGATTTTGGCCAATCACTGCTATGCCTGCCACGGTCCCGACGATAAGGCGCGCAAGGCAAAACTGCGCCTCGACGAGTTTGCGGGCGCGACCGGCGAACGGGATCAGGGAGTGCGCGCGTTTCATGCCGGACATCCGGAAACGAGCGAGGCGATCAAGCGGATTGAAGACAGCGAGCCGACCAGCGTCATGCCGCCGCCCAAATTTGGGAAGAAGCCGACGGCCGCCGAAGTGGAAATCCTGAAGCGCTGGATTCGCGAAGGCGCCGAATACACGCGCCACTGGGCCTATCGTCCTCTTGCCCGAGTAAACCCGCCCGCGGTGAACGATCCGGCCTGGTCGGTCAACCCGATCGATCGATTTCTTCTGGCGAGCATGACGCCGCAAAACCTCAAGCATGGCCCCCGAGCCGACCGATATGCGCTCTTGCGCCGGGTTTCACTCGACCTGACCGGCTTGCCGCCGACACCCGAAGAAGCCGATGCGTTCGCGCGCGATACGCGGCCCGATGCCTATTCCCGCGCGGTCGATGCCATTCTCGCCAAGCCAGCCTATGGCGAGCGCTGGGCCTCGGTCTGGCTCGACTTGGCCCGCTACGGCGATTCGGTCGGTTACACCCACGATCCCCCTCGTTCGATTTGGCGCTGGCGCGACTGGCTGATCCAGGCGCTCAATGCCAATAAGCCCTATGACCAGTTCACGATCGAAATGCTGGCAGGCGATCTGTTGCCGGGCGCCACCACCGAACAGATCATCGCCAGCGGCTTTCACCGCAACACGACCACGAACACCGAAGGCGGCGCCAATTCCGAGGAATATCATTTCGCCGCGGTGGCCGACCGGGTCAACACGACGATGCAGGTCTGGATGGGATCGACCTTCCTGTGCGCCCAGTGCCATAGCCACAAGTACGATCCGTTTTCCCATAAAGAGTATTACCAGATCTTTGCCATCTTTAATAGCACGGCCGATTTCAACAGCGAGGAGCCCTCGTTGATCGTGCCGCGCGCCGGCATGGAAACCGAGTTCGGCGCGCGCAAAAAAGAGCTCGACGCCGCCAAGGCCCAGCTCGAAGCCGAAACCAAAAAAGCCGATGCCCAGCAGGCGTCCTGGGAGAAGGCGCTCGATGCCAAAAAATTGCCCGCCGAGTTCGCCAAGGCGCTTGCCGTCGCGGCCGACAAGCGCACCAAACCTCAGAACGATATGATCGCGAATCATCACCGCGCGACGGTGGCCGAGTGGGTGCGCGCCGAGGCCCTCGTCAAAAAGCTGACTCCCGAATTTGACCGGGTCTCCACCTCGACCATGATCATGAAGGAGATTCCCTCCCGCGAGACCTTTGTCGCCTTGCGCGGCGAGTTTCGCAGTCGCGGTGAAAAGGTGCAGCCGGGCGTTCCCGCGGAACTGCCCGTGAAAGCGGAAAACGCCCTCAATCGGCTCGGTTTCGCGAAGTGGTTGATCCACGCCGACAACCCGCTCACTCCCCGCGTGGCCGCGAATCGCCTCTGGCAAGAGATCTTTGGCGTGGGCATTGTCGAGACCAGCGAAGAGTTTGGCTCGCAAGGCAACCCGCCAAGCCATCCGGAACTTCTGGACTGGTTGGCCGGCGAATATATTCGGTTGGGCTGGGACACGAAAAAGCTCTTGAAGCTGATTGTGACTTCCGAGGCCTATTGCCAGTCGTCGGAGGCCTCGCCCGAAGCCACGGCGCAAGATCCCGACAATCGCTACTTAAGCCGGGGGCCGCGCATTCGCCTCTCGGCCGAAGCGGTGCGCGACCAGGCGCTGGCCGTTTCGGGGCTCTTGAGCTCGCGGATGTATGGCCCGCCGGCGCAGCCTTTCCAGCCTGCCAACGGTCTGGCGGCTGCCTTCGGCCAAAGCACCGACTGGGAAACGGGTAAGGGAGAGGAATCGCATCGCCGGGCTGTCTACACCCGCTGGCGGCGCAATCTTCCGTACCCATCCATGCTCAATTTCGATGTGCCTGAACGGGCGGTTTGTTCGGTGCGGCGCATTCGGACCAATACGCCGCTACAGGCGCTGGTGACGCTCAACGATCCGGTCTATTTCGAAGCGGCTCAAGGCCTGGGAAGGCGCATCGCCGCCTCTTCGGGAACCACCGAAGAAAAAATCGAACGAGGCTTCCGCTGGGTGCTGATCCGGCCGCCCTCGCAAGAAGAGAAGAACCGCCTGGTTCGGCTTCATGCCGAAGTGCAAAAGCGCCTGGCGGCCGATCCAGAGCGAGCCAAAACCCTGGCGACCCAACCGATTGGCCCGTTGCCCGCGGGCGCCAACCCGGCCGAAGCGGCGGCCTGGACGCTGGTGGGCAATACCTTGCTCAATCTCGACGAAACCCTGATGAAACGGTGAGACGATGAGTAATCAGGACATTCAAGACCAATTAAGGCGCACATTAAGCGAGAGCTTGGCGCGCCAGACGCGGCGCCATTTCCTGGGGCAAGGCTCGCTTGGCCTGGGATCCATCGCCATGAGCCTTTTCGGTACGAGATCAGGGCGGGCTGCATCCGCTGCCGATCCCTTCGTACCGAAGGCGGCCCATCTACCTTCCAAGGTCAAGAATGTCATCTTCTTGAGCATGTCGGGCGGGCCGCCTCATCTGGATCTGTTCGATTACAAGCCCGAACTGGTCAAGCGCAACAATCAACCCTGCCCTGAATCGCTGACCAAGGGAAAGCCGTTCGCCTTCACTTCGGGAACGCCCAAGCTGCTCGGCACGCATCAGAACTTTCGCCAGCACGGCCAGAGCGGCGCCTGGATCTCGGCGGCGTTGCCGCATCTGGCGCAAATCGCCGACGATTTGACCATCGTCCGCTCGGTCCGTTCCGACCAGTTCAATCACGGTCCCGCGGAACTGCTTCTGTACACCGGCATTCCCCGCACCGCGGGCCGGCCGTCGCTTGGTTCCTGGGTGACCTATGGCCTGGGCTGCGAAACGCGCGACCTGCCCGGTTTTGTCGTGTTCGTCTCGGGTGGGTCGCTTCCGAGCGCCGGGAAAAGTGGCTGGGGCAATGGATTTCTGCCTTCCGTTTACCAGGGCATTCAGTGCCGCACGGGCGGCGACCCGGTCCTGTATTTGAGCGATCCGCAAGGGGTCGATCGCGCCCTCAGGCGCATGAGCCTCGATGCGATCGGGGATTTGAACCGGGCCCAGCCGGGCGGACTGAACCATCCGGAGTCCGAAGCGCGAACGGCCCAGTACGAAATGGCCTACCGGATGCAGGCGGTCGTGCCCGAGCTGATGGATCTGACGCGCGAGTCGAAGACCATTCTCGACCATTACGGCGCGGTGCCGGGAGCGGCCTCCTTTGCCAATAACTGTCTGTTGGCGCGCCGCTTAGTCGAGTCGGGTGTGCGTTTTGTTCAGCTCTTTGACTGGGGCTGGGATTTCCACGGCACCGGCCCCACCGAGGACATCCGCGAAAACCTGGTCAATCG
>Ga0208492_1000370_pt1 | contig 39895 bp, 33 predicted proteins | sample Subbioar_CSW14AB_FD_184820 | JGI IMG/M metagenome (GOLD analysis project Ga0208492, IMG submission 184820) | Serpentinite rock and fluid subsurface biosphere microbial communities from McLaughlin Reserve, California, USA - CR12Mar_CSW14AB (SPAdes) | ecosystem: Environmental > Terrestrial > Deep... | reverse complement strand
CGGCCCAAGAGGCCGCCAACGGGCCGCAAATCGGCTCTGAAATGACCCGAATCGCGCTGCGTCTGTCGCCATCTGAAACATCGCGCATCAGTGCCCATTGCCGCGAGCGTTGTGCAGACCTTCCCTAGCAACTCCATTCCATATAAGAACACGTTCAAGCACTCGGCATGGGCAACCATGATGGACAACCGAATCGGCAAAATTAAACGCCTTATGCCTGAAGACGGTGCCATCTTTGTCAGCATCGACAAGCACGAGCGACAGAATCTTGAGCATGTCCTGAGCCTCAACTTTGGCGAAGACAACCATGTCGAAGAGCTGATTTGGGCAATGAACACCAACAACAGCCAGGCGCCCAACTATTCGACAAACCACGAATATGTTTTGGTCTATGCAAAAAATAGACAGGTCGCGGAGCAAGACAAAAGCATGTTCCGTGAACCAAAACCAGGCTTTGCCGAGGTGATGGAACTCGTCGCACGGCTGAATCCTCACTACCCGCCAGTCTCCGAGATAGAAGCCGAATTGCGCAAGCTCTATCGCGACCATCAAATTCAGTACCGCCAAGAGGTTGAGGCGCAAGGTATGGAGTGGGAAGACGAAAAGGGAAACGATCCCTGGAAGGGGCTGTTCAATTACAACGGTGCGGAATATCGGGATGCCAATGGGCGGCTTGTTCCGGAAGCTGAGGCTGCAAAACGGAAGGCTGTAATCTGGGTATGGCGTTCAAGCGACGCTTCTATGCCAGCGACGAAACAGTCACCAACCGTCAACGACCCTAATCATCCAAATTACAGGTGGTATAAGCCTGCTCATCCATCGAGTGGACTGCCATGCCCCCATCCCAAAAGTGGATGGAAATTTGCGGAGCGGTTCGATCCAGACAATCCGGGCAAAAAGAGTTTCTGGACGTTACATGATGATGGAAGGATCGCTTGGGGGCCAGATGAAGCGAATATCCCGCAACTGAAGCGTATGCTGCACGAGGTTGAAACCAACGTCGGCAAGAGCGTGTTTTCCGACTACTCGGACGGCGAAAAACAAACGCATGATCTCTTTAACCGTTCCGGTGTCTTCCTTGCCCCCAAGCACGCCAGTTTTGTAAGCAGGTTTGTTCTCCACGCAACCCGTGCTGACAGCACCGTTCTGGATTGCTTCGGCGGTTCGGGCAGCACGGCTCACGCCGTGTTCACCGCCAATCGGCTTGACGGAGGCAAGCGCCGGTACATCACGGTCGAGCAAGGCGACTACTTCAACACGATCATCAAGCCGCGCATGCAGAAGGTGGTGTTCTCAGCCGACTGGCGCCTTGGGAAGCCCACCTCGCCAGAAACCGGCATCTCACATTGCTTCAAAGTCCTCAAACTAGAAGGCTACGAAGACACGCTGAACAACTTGCAATTGCGCCGACCATCCGGTACGGGTGATTTGTTCAACGGCATGCCCAAAGAGGCGCACGACGACTATCTGCTGCGCTACATGCTGGACGTTGAAAGCCGGGGTTCGCTCTTGTCGGTGGACGATTTCAAGAAGCCGTTTGACTACACGCTCAATGTGGCGGTGGACTCGGCGGGTGCCTTCGAGCCCCGGAAGATCGATCTGGTGGAGACCTTCAACTATCTTGTAGGTCTACGCGTGAAGCACATCGATGCTCAGCCGCAGCGTGGCTTTGTCACCGTCACCGGCACGCTGCCCAGCGGCGAGAGCTGCCTGGTGCTGTGGCGCGACTGGGAAAAGCTCGACTATGAGGGCCTCAGCAAACTGTGCGACAAGCTGGCGATCAATCCGGCCGATAACGAGTACGACGTGGTCTACCTGAACGGTGACCACAACATCCCGACCGTGCTCACGCAAACGATGGCTGAGGGCGGGGCCACCCGTGTGCTCAAGCTGCGGCAGATCGAGCCCGAGTTCCTGGAGCGCATGTTCTCGGTGGAGGACATCTGATGGCCCCGCCTCGCAAAACGGCAGGCGGTGCCGCGGGCGCTCCACGCGCTGGGGGCAAGAAGCGCAGCTTTCACCAGGAGCTGGTGCTCAACCGCTGGATGCTGGGTTTCTTCAAGGGCGGCAGCATGGGCGCGCTCAAGATGCGGCTGGGTGACGACCGGCACGAGGGCATAGACGAAGACGGGCAGACCAAGTTTTTCCATGAGCTGACCCGTAACCTGTTTGAGGTGGACAGGGTGTCCGAGGCAGACCTACGCCGCTACGACCTGAACATCGTTGCCCACTGGCAAACGATCACCGCGCAGCGCAACAAGCTCGAAGGCCATGAGCTGCAGATGAAGTACTTTCAGCACCTCTCGCTGCTGTTCACTGAGATTTACCTGGACTGGTACTTCAACAAACGTCAGGCGTTGCTGGATGGTCTGAACGCCGAGCTTCAGCTCTATAGCGCCGAACCTGGCGCCGAGCCGTTTCGCCCGTTTGAGGCGGACGACCTGAACAAGGTAGCCTTCTGGAACGCCACGGGCAGCGGCAAAACACTGCTGCTGCACGTGAACATTCACCAGTACCTGCACCACTTTCAGGCGGGCAGGGGAGAGCACTTCCCTGACAAGATCATCTTGCTGACGCCCAACGAAGGCTTGTCGCGCCAGCACCTTGATGAGTTGCATTTGTCGGGCTTTGGCTTTGCGCAGCATTTCAACAAGGCTCAGACCCCGCCGCGCGGCACCATCGAAATCATCGACATCAACAAGCTGGGCGATGAGATGGGCGAGAAGACGGTGGCAGTTGAAGCCTTTGAAGGCAACAACCTGGTGTTGGTGGACGAAGGCCACCGTGGTACGGGCACCGCAGCTGGAGCCTGGATGAGCAGGCGTGATGCGCTGGTGCGCGGCGGTTTCGCCTTTGAATACTCGGCCACCTTCGGTCAGGCTGTGGCCAAGGGCCTCACGGTGGCTACAGCCGAAGAAGACATCCAGAAAAAGCGGGCCAAGATGCTGTTTGAAACCAGCAGCCTGAAGAAGCTGACAGCTTTTGAACTGGCCCGGCTGGCGCTCACCACCGAAGACAAGCGCCGCGCCCGCATGATTGCCACGCGCGAGATCTACGCCAAGTGCATCTTGTTTGATTACTCGTACAAGTACTTCTACGAAGACGGCTACGGCAAAGAATCGCTCATTCTGAACATGAGCGGCGATGCCTACGAGCAGACGGACAACGCCCGAAAATACTTCACCGCCTGCCTGCTGGGTTTTTACCAGCAGCTCTGGCTCTGGAGCACACACCGCGACAAGCTGACCTACTTCAATATCGAGAAGCCACTGTGGGTGTTCGTGGGCAACACGGTGTCGGGCGAAGACTCGGACATCTTGGAAGTGGTGAGCTTCCTTGCCGACTTTTTGAACCACGATGCTCAGATCAAGACCTGGCTGGCCGATTTGATTGCGGACCGGGCGCAGTTGCTGGATGCCAAGGGCAACAACATCTTCAAGGGCCGTTTCACGCCGCTGATGGGTTTCTCGGTTGACGTGGGTGCGCTGTACGACGACATCTTGCAACGGGTGTTCAACGCACCAGCCCGCCAGCGCTTGAAGCTGGTCAACATCAAGAACAGCAAGGGTGAGCTGGCGCTGCGCGTGGGGGATGCTGAACCGTTTGGCTTGATCAACATTGGCGACGACGCCGCGTTCTTCAAGCTGGCCGATGCCTCCACTGCGTTTGACAGCGAAACGGACGACTTCGGGGGCGCGCTGTTTGGTACGCTGAACCAAAAGGGCAGCCAGCTTCAGGTGTTGATCGGTTCGCGCAAGTTCACCGAAGGTTGGAGCAGCTGGCGCGTGTCCACCATGGGCCTATTGAACATGGGCCAGGGCGAAGGCTCCCAGATCATTCAGCTGTTTGGGCGTGGCGTTCGGCTGAAGGGGAAGGCGTTTTCCCTCAAGCGGACAACGCCGGCGGAGCGACCCAAGGGCACGCATCTGGACAAGCTGGAAACACTGAACATTTTTGGTGTGCGTGCCAATTACATGGCCACCTTCAAGGAGTACCTGCGGGAAGAGGGCGTCACGCCGAGCGATGAAATCCTGGAGCTGGACTTTCCGACCCGAGCAAACCTGCCCGCCGGAAAGCTGAAAACGCTGGCGCTGAAGGACGGCTACAAGGACAACCAAAAGCTCGGCTTCAAGCGCACGCATTTCCCCACGCTGTACGAGATCCCGGAGCAGTTCAAGGACAAGATCAAGCTCCCGCATGTGATGCTCGATCTGTACCCACGGGTGGATGCGTTGAGCACCCAAGACAAGTCAACGGCATCGCTGACGGAGGCCCGCCACAAAGGCCAGCTGAACACGGCCTTGTTCCCCTTGTTCGATTGGGACCGCATCTACCTGGCGCTGCAAAACTACAAGCTGCAGCGCAGCTGGAGCAACCTGCGTCTGGACCGTCAGAAGCTCATGGACTTCTGCACCGAATCGACTGGTTGGTACACGCTCTTTGTGCCCGCAACGGAGCTGGCCGTGACGGACTTCAGCGCAATTCAGAAGCAGGAAAGCATTCTGGTTCGTCTGTTGACCGACTACACGGACCGTTTCTACAAGTCGCTGAAGACGGCCTACGAGGGCCAGTTCTACGACGTGGTTCGCATGGAAGAAGACCATGGCTCCATGCTCAAGCTCTATCAGTTTGAAATTGACAACACCGACGACGGCCTGGAGTACCAGAAGAAGCTGGAGGTGCTGAAGAAGCTGGTTGCCGACGGCAAGCTGGGCGAAGCCAGCCAGTGGAACGCCCCGCACATGGTGGCCATCAGCTTTGACCGGCACCTGTACTACCCGCTCCTGTCGCTGGAGGACAAGGAAGCCGTTCCGCTGAAGATGCGGCCCCTGGCCTTTGATGCGCCCAGTGAGTGGGAGTTTGTGCGCGACCTCGAAGCCTTCTACAACTCAGCGCCTGGGAAGGAAGCCATCGGAAAGCGCAGCCTTTACTTGCTGCGCAACGCCGACAGCGAAGCCAAAGGCCTTGGCTTTGCGCTCGCCGGCAACTTCTACCCCGACTTTTTGCTCTGGCTGGTCGATGACAACACGGGTGAGCAATGGCTGACCTTCGTTGACCCCAAGGGGCTGCGCAACATGGACCTGACGCACCCGAAGCTGGGGCTCTACAAAGAGGTCAAGACCCTGGAGGCCACGCTCAATGCGCAAGCCAAGCCAGATGAACCCAGGCTGGTGCTGAACGCTTTCATCCTGTCTCCCACCAAATTTTCAGACCTGCTCAATGTTGGCGATCCGGCCAAGAAGAAGGATCTGGAGGAGCGGCATGTGCTCTTTATGGAAGATGGTGGCAGCAAATATTTGAACCAGTTGTTCGCTCGGATCAGTTGATTGATCGAAAACTGCAGCGAAATCGAAGACAAAGTCACAGGGACAACAATGGCAACAACAAAAGAGCTTTTCATCAATGCACTACAAATGGTGCGGATAGACGAGCAGGAGAACATTCCAACAACTGTCTTGTTTGATCAGGCTGGAGTTCATATTGGTTTTCAGGCCATAGAGAAAGCAGCTGACGCCACTGATCTCAATGAAAACTTCAAGTTGAATTTGGGGGAGTCCGCCCGTGCTCGATTGGATCCTCCAAAATTTGACACTGCTGATGGAAAGCAAAGGTCTGCGCACGAAATAACAAAGGCATTTATTGAGGGCGTATTGAATGGTGTGAATCCGTGGATTGCTGGCAGAGGGCTAAAACCAGCCAGTCGAGTGCTGGTGGCGGAGCCATTGGCGCTAGATAGAACAGATTCCGACGGTTCAGAGTGGTTGGCGAACTACCGGGCCAAACTTAGGCATATCCTTGAACAGCAGTTTGCGGAGGTTGATTTTCTACCCGAACCATTTGCCGTTTTTCAGTACTACAGGTACGGGGTAAGACACCCGCTCTTAACAAGCAATACACGGCACGCAGCCTTGGTTGTTGATTTTGGTGGTGGTACGTTTGACGTGAGCGTAGTTGACACCACTGCTAAAGGCGACGTTAGCGGAAGTGGACGAAACTCGCGCCCACTTGCTGCAGCATCCATTCCCGTAGGTGGATCATTCATCAACTTGCAGATTGCCAAGGAACTGTTGTCGAAGAACTTGGAGAAAGGCGTAGACAAGGCGAAGGTTAATAGGGGATGGGAGGCATACAGGGATGGTTCATACCAAGACCTTAGGGCAGACTTGCTCCAGTTCGTTAGAAACGTAAAAAAGATTCTGGCCCAAGTCGAAAAAGCCAAGTTGCATATCTGCGATACATTGGCGGATTGGTCATTGGATGCTCAGTACTCTCCAGGTCCTGGGGCGCAAATTTCAATTCCGAAGAATCCATTTTCCGAAAAGCCAGAACTTGTTTCGGTCAGGTTTGATGCACATCAACTTCGTGATTGCTTCGTGAGGCGGGTATGGAATGATCGTCTGAAGTCGGCAGTAATGAGTGCTATCGATCGCTCCAAAGAAGAGCTTGGTGGGCGTCCAATCGACATCATTCTTCTGTCGGGTGGATCTGCCAACATTCGTTGGCTGACAAATTTGATGCGTGATCTGCTCCCAGCCACATATCCGGATGCGGAGATATTGGAGTTGCAGGGTAGCTTCCAAGAGGTTGTTTCCAAGGGTTTGGCAATTGAATGTGCGCGAAGAACTTTTAATCACGGAACCAGTGATTTTCAATCTGTCACGTACAACAGACTGTGCCTAATGCTAGGGGCGGACGACGATACACCTGTTGCTGCGCGCTTCCGTACCGTCATGGAAGGGGTTTCCAACGGAAGCATAAGCGATGGCACTTTGTTGGAGTCGGCCCATTTGATCAACGGTGCTCAAGAAAATCCATTGCGGTGGAAGTTCAGGCTGCCGTCGCCTCCAAAGCACCATCTGGACTATTACTTCTTAAAGTCTTCGCTGGATTTTGAAGACATCAAGGGGCTCTATAACATTGATCACCGTGTAGTCACTCCCAAGGGTACGAACTTCGACAGCAATATTTCATTGGAATTGACAGTTGCACCAGATGGAACTGCTCGTCCAAAGTTCATTTATCGCCAGGCTAGTCCATCTAGTCCTGCGATTAGTGTGGACGGGACGCCATTCTTCTTGGACATGACCTACGGAGAAAAGACAACGCTGGGTGAGGCGTATGTCGGGATAGACTTTGGAACAAGCAATTCATCGGTCTCGTATGTGGAGCAGCAGGCGGTCCGGGTATATGCAGAGCGAGCCGCTGAGAGGGGTTGGTGTGAGCTAAATGATTTGGTGAATCTGCTTCCATATCCGGCAGCAAACCCGATGGTTAAATTTTTGGGTAGTTCAAACGAGAAAGAAATCAAGGAGCAGTTTCCTTCAGCGTTTGAATCGTTACTGTTAACTATATTGACGGTGGCGTATGTTGATTATCGAACACTCCCAATGGCAAAAAAGTCGAATCTATTTCGACAGCTTTCAAAAGGGTCGGCTGGTCCGATCTGGAGCATGCTTCGAGGGATTCTTGAAAAGTCGCCTAAGCAAGGTGTATTTATACCAAAACTGATTGGACTCAATGATCTTCGATCTAAGAATGCCATAGATTCTGCGATCCAAGCAATCAATGACCACAAACACCATCGAACTTCGCAATATCAAGGATATCGCGATGTCCTTGCAATTCTTGGGAATGCACTCAATTCGGCGTTGGAGGGTTGGCGGTTTGGCCAGTTTGAAGATGTGACGAAAAAAGGATTTTCTTCAACTTATTCTGGACTCTTCAGATCCGCGCATGGTGCACACCAGCCATTCGTCGATATTTTCAAGTACCAAGGAGGGGAGAGCTTTTCGAGTATCGAAGCCGTTTTGGCCTCTCCTGATAATGGGCTTATTTTTCGCCTGGCTCCAATGATGTTTTGGGGTGATTTTTACAATAGAGGCGATTCAACGATAGGTGTTCTTGATTCTGCATCGGAAACTTCCGCGAGCTACCGGGCTATCGAGGGAGGTGGGGCTATATCGGTTGGCGCTGAATCCGACCTGGTAGATTTGCATTCAATGTGTCTTGCGGCGCAAGGGGCTGATTATCAGGAGTCCGGTTGTCCTTCCCAACAAGTTCAATTCACGCCGTATTCTGTTAAATGATGCGGCTGATCTGCTTGGGCCAGCGTGCCAGGTTAGATGTTCGGTTTTCAGGTGGCTTCACAGATTGGTTGAATCCGAGCCTTCTTGACAGGGAGCGCTGGGAGCGCCTGCTGCCAGGGGTTCCAAGCCCAACGCTGAATGGCGTTCGCTGACCTATCCTCCGAAGCAGCTGCACTCGTCGAAAGATCATGGTCTTGAGAAACCACATGCAGTTCGACTGGCGACGGTGTATCGGTGAGCAGGACGTTTGCAATGCTATTGCGCCGACTGAGGTTGTAGTGCAGCGCTTTCACGAAACTGCGGTGCTCGGTGATCAATCGAATCAAGAGCTGATTCTCGAACTCGTTCTCCACAGGTAGCCATTGCCGAGTCACGGGCATCAGACACAGCTCCTGGATGGTCGGAACGCCTGAGCCACTCACGCCGAAGGTCGCAACCATCACCATGTGAACGTCTCGGTCAGCGCCCCACAGCGTCAACTCTGATTTGAAGCGCCGCCCGAGCCTTCGATAGAGCTGCTCGTCCAACGCGAACGTCTGCTCGGGGACATGCTTCACCACGGCCTTGAAGCCATACCGGCCAGGCACGATCTCTTTTACCTCGCAGATCAGCAGCATCAGGCTCTGCGGCTTGCCGGGTGCCGAGAGGGCTTGCAACCATTGAGCAGATCGCCTGGCAATGATCGCTTCGCGGTCGTCAACGAAGAACGTCTCTGGGATGTACAGGCGCGAGCGCAGCGAATCGCCGCGCGCGAACTTGTGCTCAGCGGCCGACAATATTTGCCTGCGCACCGTGCCCCAGGTTCGCTTGCCTTCAAATCCGGGATGCCACTTCGTCAGTTCTGCTTGGTCCCACAGGTAGTGGAGCAGGCCGCGGAGGGAGAGCTTGGTGCCGTCAGTGGCGACGCTTTCACTGTCACTCCCCGTTTGCGGCATCTGCGACCGGCCTGGCATCTTGGTCAGCGGGAAGTCGAGCTTGAGGACTGTCTCCCCTGTGTTCAGGTTTTCATTGATCGCGCTTCCGAGCACCTGCCCCAGGCCAGAGAACTCAGCTGGTGGTTCGTACGATGGGCAGTCCGGCGCGTGATCACAGCCAGTGTCTGGCATTCGCTTGACGATGTAGCCGTCCATGAGACGGGCCACATACATCTCGATGCCCTGACCGTCGGAATTCTTCCGACAAAGGCAGCGTGGGCGCAAACGATGCTCGAAGGCATACGCAATGGCTTCAGAGAATCCAGGCGCGTCTTTTGCCCAGCGCCGACCGCCGATGCTGTAGACCGCTGGCGGCGCCGTGTCGCTGTACATGGTTCAACCATCAACGCACAGGAGCTACCCGCTCACGGGTGCGCTGTTGTTCTTGCTTGGGTACCACGGCTGGACGCTGGGACGGTGCGTTTTTGTCGTAGACCTTGACCTTGAGCGTGTGACCGTCGCGGATGCGTTGGGCGAGCTTTTCGGTGGCGGCGGCCATGATGGCCATGCGCTGCTTTTCTGGCACGCGATTGGCCACCAAAACGGCCTCGACTGCAGCCAGCACCGCTTTGCGTCCACCGCTTCCACGGCCAGCAGGCTTGTCCCCGGGTGAGCTGCCCTGGCTGGCGTTGGCTTCCCGGCCTGGTTCAATGCGGTTGACTTGGCGCAGCTCGCGCTCCACCTTGAGGCGTTCGAGGTCGGCCGGGTTGGGCTCGTAGCCCAGTGTCTTCACACCACGAGCAGCGGCTTCCAACCACACCAGGCGTTTGAAGTCTTCATTGCCCGACACTCGCAGGGAATGCCAGTTGCGGGCCTCGGCGACGTCCACCATGGACCGGGCCACAGACGGGCTGTTGGTTTCCGTGGCCAGTCGGAAGGTGGATTCGGTGAAAGCGACACGGGAGGTGTCGCCTTTGAACCGGTACTCGGTCAGGCCGATCTTGACGTCACCCACGGTGACCGGAGCCCGTTTGATGAGGTAGCGGTCCAGCAAGGAGGCTTCGAGCTTGGCCACCAAGGCGGCGCGTTCGGCCTGGGCATCTATGCGCGCCGTGGTTTGCGGATTGGTGGTCTCTTGCGCCAGTGGCTCTTTTTGCGACGAAGGCAGGGGGATGACGTTGGTGGGCGCCTGCTGTGAATTGGGCTCTGGGCTGGAGGTCGCCCTTGGGGTGGGTTGTCCGCCGCGTTGTGGGTTGCTCGGTTCTTCGCGCTGCCACTGGCCATCCACCTTGTGTATAAACGACCTTTGTTCCCTTGCATCCAGCACCACAAATCGGTTGGCCCCGAGCTGATCGGCTTTGGACACCATGTCCTGAAAGCGGTCGCTGCGGTAGGTGAGGTCGGCAAAGGGGTCGCGCAGTTCGTAGCGCTCGCCGGGCTCTGGTTCGGGCGCCTGAAACGCCCGGATGGCAACCGGGGCGCGGTTGGCGGGTTCCACTGTGCCGCCCTGGGAGGTTGGGTCGTCCGGTGTGGACCGGCTCACGCTTCGGGTGGGGGCATTGCTGTCGTCCATGGAAACCTCCTGTTGGTGGAGCTTGCTGGCGGATGGGTCAGGGCTGCTGCTGAGATGCTTGCTGAGTTACGGGCAGGGTGCGGTACACCTCAATCTCGACTCGGCGGTTGAGGTTGCGCCCCTGGGGCTTGCGGTTGTCGGCTAGGTGGTCGCCGCTGGGTTGATGGGTGGTGCGGATTCGGGTGGGGTCTACGCCGGAGGCAACCAGGTAGTCGCGAACCGCGTTGGCTCGGGCCTGAGCGATGCGGCTTTCGGCAGATGTGTCCGCAGTGCCGTCGGTGCGCCCTCTCAACAGCACGAGCGGTGCGACTTTGGCTTCCTCCACCAGTGCCGATGCCTCAGCCGCTGGGATGGACACCTGCGTGCTGTTGAAAGCGAAGTGGACGATGCGCAGGCTATTGGCCGCTGCTTTCTCCTGGATCGACGCCAACAGTTGTTGACGTGCCGCCATGTGGGCCAACGTGGCGGCCATGGTCTCGGCCAGGCGGCTGGATTCGGTGGCCAGGATGCGGGTGTTTTGCAGATCGTTCTTGCAGACCTGCAACTCGACGGCCATTTGGGCGTTGGCGGGTCGCTTCTGGGATTCGTCCACTGTGGGTGGCTTGGGCGGCGAGCTGCAGGCAACCAGCGTCAGGCTCAGAAGGCCGGTCCATACGAAACGAGTGAATGGGGCGGTCATGGGTGTTCTCCTGTGATCTCCACCTGAGGTCCACCTTCCTCAGCAGGTAGGGGTGGGGCTGTGGTGCTTTCATCGGCTGTGTCTTCGTCGGCGGGCTCGATGGAGCCACCACCGTCTTGAAAAGCCTTGCTCTGGTCAAAGGGGTCGAGCAGGGCGTCGGCCGCTTTGTCGGCTGGACCGTTCAGAACCTCGGGTGCCAACTGGATGTCGTGGGCCAGCGCTTCGCGGTCCAGGGTTTGCATCTCGGGCGGTAGTTCGTCGTCGGCGTAACACCAGCGTTGCTGGACCTTGGACTGGTGCAGGGCCATGTTCATCCGGGGCACCGCTGGGGGAGGGCGCAGACGGGCTTGGAAAACCTTGTCTCGGTGGTAGCGGATCTTTTCGCCGAGGATCGGTTTGCAGTTCTCGAAGATCACCACCAGCCGCTCGCGGCCCAATTCCTTGAACTCCTGCGGCAGCAGCAGGGCGCGACGTTGCTCGCTTTCGTTACGGCTGACGGTGCTGTGGCCGTGTCCGCTGAAAGAACGGCTGCGCCCGCGTGAGGTGGCGCGCTCGGTGAAGTGGCCGAGCATGGCGCTGTATTCGTCGGCATCGCGCTGTTCGCGTGGGGCATACAGAATTTGCAAGCCGTGGTTGGTGGCGAAGGTGCGGGCTTCCTTGTCGCCGTAGACCGCGTCCAGCTGCGACATGGCCTGCACCACCGTGAGCAGGCGCAGGTTGTAGCCAGCCAGGAAGGCAGCAGAGTGGGTGATGACACCCACGCGGCCCATGGCAGTGAACTCGTCGTTGACCAGCAGGCATTGAAACCGCAGGCTGGGGTCTTGTTCGGGCAGGTGCTGTGTGTTCAGGCTGACCAGTTGCGAGAAGAACAGGTTGAGCAGGGGGCGGGCATTGGCCAGCCGGTGCGGCGGAATGCGCACATAGACCGACATGCGCTGGCGCCGAAGGTCTTCGAGCCGAAAGTCGTCGGCGCTGGTGGCGGCATCGACCACCGCATCGGCAAAGATGGTGAGCGGCGCGTGGAACGTGGCGACCACGCTGGACAGGGTGTTCTCGGAATTGCTCAGCAAGCGCTGCAGCGCATCGACGCATTCGTCGGTGAGTGGGTTGCCTTGCTCACGGCGCTGGGCGATCTGACTGCCCAGGTGGTCTTTCAGCGGCTGGCCTTTGCCAGAAGACTGGCGCAACAGCTCACCCACTGTGCGGGGCAGCTCGGGGGTTTCCAGCAGCAACAGGCCCAGACCCAGAAACAGGTTGCGCGCCTGGTCGTTGAAGAAGGCTTCGGACGAGGTGCCGCTGCCGTCATTGGGAAAGAACACCTGGCCGATACCCAGCAGATCGCCGACCCGGTGCAGCGGGCTGGTGCGAACCGCCGTCAGCGGGTTCCAGCGGTGGCTGCGGGCTTGTTCGTCGAACGGTGAGAAGGCGTAGACCGCCTGGCCGTGGGCGGCGCGGTAGCCCGCCGTGATGGCGTGGTTTTCACCTTTGATGTCGAGCACGACCACGGAGTCGGGCCAGTTGAGCAGGTTGGGAATCACCACGCCCACGCCTTTGCCGCTGCGGGTTGGAGCCGACAACATCACCGAGAGCTGGCCGGGCAGGGCGAGGTAACGGCCTTTGAATCGCCCGATGAGGATGCTTGGAGAGTCGGGTTGGCTTGCCGAATCCAAGAGCCCAGCACGGGCCACTTCGCCAGCCGAGGCGAAACGCGCGTCGCCATGCAAGGCGCGACGTGGCCGGGCCGCTGCGATGAGAGCGCCGGGCAGGACGACCAGCAAGCCCGCAGCGGACAGGGCCATAGAGGTGAACAGGCGCTGGCGCAAAACCGCATCGTCTGAATAGAGCTGCCAGTAAGTGGTGATGCTGCTCCACCGGGCCTGCCTGGGGTCGGCCTTGCTGAGCAGCAGAAACAGCACCCCCGAGACGTAGACCGCAGCACAGAGCAGGGCAATAGCCACGACCGCTGCAAAGGCGCCTGCGGCAACCCGTCGGCCCACGGACCAGGCGGTGAAGGGCAAAGCCAATGCCTGACTCATGATGACAACCCCTCGCCCACTGGCTCGCCGGGTTCTTGCAGGGTGCTGGCGCGAAGCGGGTTGTGGCTGGCGGCGTGGTGCCTGCGGCGGGGTTCGTAGGCCACATCGGCAATGAAGCGGCCCCGTTCGTCCCGGTCGAACTGCACGATGACATCGATCACGATGCGCAGCAGGCCTTTGATCTCGTCCATGCGCAGGCCGCCACCCGCGCCACTTTCGCGGATCATCAGCGACATCTGTTCCAGTGCCAGATCGCAGCTGCCGGCGTGCACGCTGGTGATGCTGCCCGGGTGACCCGAGGCGGCCAGCCGGATGAACGAGAAGCACTCTTCACCGCGCAGCTCGGCCAGGAAGATGCGGTCGGGCTTCATGCGCAGGCAGGCCTCCAGCAGAGACTTGGCGTTGACCCGGGCCGTTCCCTGGGCGTCCTTGCTGTAGAACAGGTGGACCACGTTGGGGTGGTTGGGCAAGGTCAGTTCGGCGGTATCCTGGATGGTGATCAGGCGCTCGTGCTTCGGCACTTCTTCGACCAGCCCCTTCATGAAAGTAGTCTTGCCCGATCCAGTCTTACCGCTGACCACGATGGTGCGGTGGTGGCGCACGGCCAGGCGCATGAAGTCGGCGTATCGGCCAGCGGCCTTCAAAGCCAGCAGCTCGCGCTCAAAGGGCTGCAAGCCGTCGTTTTGTTCCGGGCTCGGTGCGGCGGCCTTTTCGCCCACGCGGCCAAACAGGCCGTCCTGCTCGAAATCACTCAGCCGGAGCACCACATTCGACGGCTTGCGGATGGTGATGGACACGGTGCCGCGTGGCACAACGGGTGGTATGGCGAACTGGATGCGCTCACCGGTGGGCAGCGTGGCCGACAGCAGCGGGCGTTCCTGGTTGATCTGCTGGTCGCAGTAGGTGGCCAAAGCCGTGGCCAGAGACAGGCAACGCTCCTGCGTCATGGCAGGTGCGTTGACCGCTTGCCAACCGTTCACGGATTCCACCTGCAGTTCGCCGGGGCGGTTCACACAGACCTCCAGCACGCCTGGAGCGTCCAGCTGCTCGCGCAATGGGCGCAAGAATTCAACTACCGAGGTGGCGTCGCCACACCAGCCGTCGAGCGGGTCTTCTTCAATGCCGGGCAGGGTGTTCATCGCCTTCACCTTTCCCGCGGCTGGAGTTCGTAGACCGAGGAAAAGTCCACGTCGCGGGCGACGTAGATGCCAACGATGCCGCCCTGGTTCTGGTACAGCAGGGGCGGGATGTTGATGGTGCTGTCGAGCACTTTTTCAGCCAGCTTGCTGGTGTTGTCGGTGGTGGACGGCAGGACGATGGTGTCGGCCTGCTGGTCTTGCGTCTGGTTCTGGATCACCAGCTTGACCGAGTCGTCGATCAGCGAGAGCAGCATGGCGGCGCCGATCCGCTCACCCCAGCGGTTGTCCACGAAACCATCGATACCCGACTCGCCGAGTTGGCCGGTACCGGGCGACTCGATGTCCACCGTGACGCCATGGGGTGTTCGCACCCGGGTCCACAACACCGGTATGCGGACCATGCCGGGTCTAACCGACGAGATGCGGTACTCACCGTCCAGGTGCGAGCCGCGTTCGATCAGCAGCACACGCCCGTTGTCACCGTACACGTTGCGCTGGACCTGGCAGCCCACCAGCCCTGAAGTGGCGCTGATCACCCTGGTTTTGAGGGCGCAGGTGAAGGCCGTGCCCTTGGGCAGGGTAAGGCTGCGGTCGCCCAGCGTGCTGGCTGCGACCTTGGGGGTAGCCGATCCTTGCAATTGACCGCCAAACAGGCCCGCAGAAGACGAATGCAGACCTGCGCCCGGTGAGGACCCTGCCATAGAGCTGAGGGCGCCAAGGTTGGCCGCGTCGCCACCTTGACCACCGGCCATCGCCGTGCTCTGGGTCAGGTTGTCGAGCAGGCCCTGCAGTTGCTTCTGGTAAGCCTGCAGGTTGCGGCCGGTGTTGGCCACTGGATCGTCCGGGTTGGCCGAAGCGTCGCCGGGACCTGTTGCGTTGGGTAGGCCCGCTGAGCTGGAGTGCCCGCCAGGACGCGAAGTCACGATCAGCACCGGCGCATCGTCGGCCGAGTTACCTTTGGGCGAAGCAGGCCCGCTGCGCACCCCAATGGGTTCAGCTACTTCGATGGTGGGTAGCAAGGCTGGTATGCGCGGCGCGGGTGGAGCCGTCATGTCCAGTGCGCGTGTCCCGGCGCTGGCGGCCGAGGGCTTGTCCCTCACCAGCTTGGCGTCTTCGTCCGTTGCCGGTCCGCTGGTGAAATAGCGGTTGATGGCGAACCCTGCGAAAAGCACCAGGGTCAGTACCATCATGCCGAGCCCCAGCGCGCCCTTGCGCGACCAGTTGGCACTGCGTGCCGCCGTCACCTGAGGAATGCCGGGTTCACCCGGGAGCGGGGTGATGGTGTTGCCGTCCGCAGGCTCTGCAATCGACGGGTTGTGGGCGTTAGTTTGATCGTTCATGGCCTGACTCCGGTGGGACGGTTGTCGAGAGACGCGTTGGCGGCCTTGAGCACACGCTGCACACCCGGGACGGTGGTCGCCCCTTCCGCAGGGGCGCCGTCCAGATCAAAGGCCTCGTTCCAGATGCCCACGACCGCGTTGCCCGCCCGCAGCATCAGTTGTCGGCTGACGCGGTCCACCACCAGCAGGTCGTCTTCTATGCGTGCGTTGACCAGGGTTTCACTGCCATCGCCGAGCACATGGAAGACCGCTGGCACTTCGCGGTTGCCCGGAAAGCGCAGGTAGGTGAATCGCCCATCGTCGTAGACCAGGGTTGGCACGATGTCTTGCGAGCCCGCGCCTTCGGCCAGCGAATACTGGGAGTTCATCACCGAGGGACTGGCCTGCAGCCGTTCTGCCACCACCTGTTGTGGAGTCGGCTGGGATGGCAAAGGAGGCAGGGCGGCGAGTGCCGCGAGGTCTTTCGCTGACAGACCCGAGGCGGGCTTGGGTTGTGTGGGCGCTTTGACGGTCAAGCGGTACACCGGTTGCTGTCGGTCGGCGTCGGCCAGGACCACGAAACGCAGCGCATGCGTGCGCCGATCCGTGACCACGGCCAGGTTGTTGGGTGCGTCCGCACCGGACTTGGCTTTGACGAACAGGTTGCGGCCCCCGGGTTGTGCCGCCACGCACCAGACGGCCTCGGCCTTGCTGCAATCGCCGCCCTGGCCTGCGGCCACCTCGGTGATCACTTCGTCTTGGCCGAGCACCACCAGGGTCACCATGCCCCGTTTGACGGGGACGGTCACCACCGCCGCTGGGTCGTAGACCACGTCGCGCAGGCGCGGGTCAGCTGTCTTCGGATTCGCTTGAGCGAACAGGCTTGTAGCCATGGAGCAGGTAGCCAACAGCGTCAAGACAGTACGGTTCATGGCCGTGCTCCCGCTGCCTGGGTGTTGATCTCCGGGTCAGACCGGTAGGCGGTGACCACGAAGCCGAAGGGGTTCTCCAGCCGATCCGCTTCTTTGGCGAGCACCTTGGGCTGGTACTGGTAGACGATGCTGGCCACGTGGCGGGTCGTGACGTCCGGCAGGTTGCGGTCGGTCAGCCGCACAACTTTGTCGTAGGTGACCGTGGCGTCGCTCAGGTTGCCGCTTCGCCCGGAAGCCCGCAGGCGCACCCCCACGATGTTGATGCGCCATTCCTCAGCGGCGCCGATCTTCTTCTGCAGCGCGCCGTCGCCTTCGAACTGCCGGTTGTATTCGGCGAAAACACCCGGCACCGCCATGCGCGCCACCTGGTCAAAGTCGCGTTGCAAGAACATCCAGCTGTAGCTTTCACGCGCTCGCACGAAGGCGGCCAGGTTGTGCTTGTCCAGCGCCTCCATGGCGGGGATGGTTTCTTCGCTCAGCCGCTGCTGGATGGTGGTTTCACCAGTGACGCGGTCCACCACGATGGGAATCTCCACCACGCGGCGCAGCGGTCCCTGCACGAACACGGCAGCGATACCGATCAGCCCCAGAATCAAACCGGCCACCGCGACCCGCCAGGCCCTGCGCTCTGAGCGTTCGAGCATCAGCGCGCGGTCGATTTCCCAGTCGCGATTCGCGTTGAATTGCGCCGATTCGGCCTCGTTCGACGGTTCAGGGGGCCGTTTTGGCCATGCGGCGGCTTTACCTGACAACAGGATGGCACTCATGGGGTTCTCCGTGGGTCTGGGTGGCGGCGGGACTCAGGCGGGGTTACGGCAGAAAGTCCGCCACCTTGCCGGTGCGGCCCAACATCTGAAGCTGCCGTTCGCGTTCCCGAGATCGGGCGATACGCTCTTCGCTGTCCGCCATGCCTTGCAGCATCTGCACTTGAGACACCTCGTGGGCGAGCAGGGCGTTTTCAGCGCCGATGCGGGCCTGGATTTCCAGCACCGACTTCTGGTCGGTGGTCGCGTTGATCTGGGTCATCAGCGACTGGATCTGCGTGAGTCGGCCCGCCGCGGTCTGCATGGCGTCCTGCAGCAGCCCTTTTTGTTGATAGGGCTGAGCCAGAGCGGCCTGGCACTGGGTGCGTGCGTCGCCTGTGAGGTCCATGCAGTTGTAGATCATGTTCACGTCGCGCAGCACCTTGGCCGTGGCGTTGAGCCCGCTGTAGCCCGACGTGTTGACCGCGTTGAGGTAGGTGAAGGCCTCGGCCGGGATGTAGTTCTTCAGCAGTGGGTTGTTGAACACATCGCCCAGGTTCCGGATGCCGTTGATGCTCTCGATCTGGGTTTGTAGCTGTCGAATCTGCTGAATCTGGTTGTTGATCTTGGTGATGTCGTTGATGACCTGCTGCACGGTCTGGACCAGGTTGGCCACATCAATCACGGGGATGCCGGTGGCTCGCGCTTGGGTGGCGCCCAGAGCAATGAGGGCGGCAGCGGCAACTTTGAGGCGGGTGTGCATGGTGAACTCCTTGGTGGGTGGGGTGGTCAGGACCGGCCGCGTTGGGCGGCGAGTTTGTAAGCGGCGGAGCGGGCAGCGCCGTAGCCTCGGCGGGCAATTGACGCGGCGGTGTGTGGAAGACCGGCGCCTGCTCGGATGACGCCGCCAGCGTTGGCGGCGGCGCTGGCGCTGCGAGCGGATGAAGCGGAACGCAAGCCTGAAACCATCATGGCGTTCTGGATCATCTGGATGCCTTGCTGGATAGCGGCACCGCCGGTGAGAGCCGAGGCCAGGCTGGGCGCCTGGAAACAGATGATGGCCATGAGAATCATGAGCACGCAGTACCGTGTAGCTTCGCCCAGCACATTGAAGGTGCTGCCCAGGAAGCCACCTCCGTCGGCGATGGCCTTGAAGATAGCCGCGCCCATGTAGGCACTCAAACCCAGGGCGAAGAACGCGAACCAGGTAAGCACCACCGCGTTCAGCACCATGGACAACCAGCTGTCAAAGAAGCGGGCGGTTGGGCGCCAGGCCAGGCAAAGGATGAACAGCGGCCCAACGGCAATCACGAAGGTCAGGAACAACTTGGCCAGGGTGACAACAAACAAGCCGATGCACAGGAACAAGACCGAGCCAATGGAGAAGATGGCCCCGGCGAGCAGAAGGTCCAGCCGTAAGATGCCGGCCTCTTTCATGATGTCAGCCACCTGCGCGCTGGCGTCATCGTTGAACTTGTCCAGCAGGGCATAGGGTGAACTCACCGTGCTCGGGTCCACGCCCGCAGGCAGAAAAGTCGAGGCCACGCCCATGGCCAGTGCGTTGGCGGTGTCTGACACGTGACTGATATAGAAGCCGGACTGCAAGGCAAAGGCCAAGACCAGGCCGATCTTGAACACCTTCCAGACGAAGGTGGGCACCGTTTCAGACACTTCGTTGCGCAGCACCGCCCAGCCGTACAACGCGACCCAGATCGTCATCGCCGTCAAGGCGACGGGGGTGATGGCAGACATCAGCGACGACACCACACCCAGCACGTAGGTGCTCAAGATGGCATCGAACTGTGACCCGACCCAGGCGAACATGGTGTTGCGTTCCTATTGAACAGCGTCAAATGGCAAGTTGGCAGGCGGGCGCGCGAAGACTTTCACGCACTTGCTGGCCAGGTCTGGGTATTGGCATTGCAGCCATTCGCCCCGTGACTTCACCACCCACAGCCGCGCAAGCTGGGTGGTGCCGTAAGACGAAGCGCGGCAGGTGCCTGCGCGGGCATACACCTCGGTGCATTCGCGAAGACCTTCAGCCGTTTCCACCATGTGCCAGGGACCGGCGTGGCAGCCAGCTGCAGCGGCGCAAGGCTTCATGCTGCGAATCGGGCCGGTGGATGGCAGCGGCGCTGTTTCCACCTGCTTGCCGCCACCAGGCAGGGCACGGACCGCCTCATTGCCTTTGACGAACTGGGCCGAGGCGGCGCTGGTGGCCAGCGCCAAAGTGATCAGCACAAACCATTGAATGTTGGATTTCATGGGGTTCTCCTTGAAGTACGGGATTTGCGATCCTGAACCTCGCGCAGAAGCTCGGGAAGCCACAGAAACGGATCGTTACCGTGTCGTTCACGAACGGTGTCGAGCAGGGCCACGTTGTCGGTGGTGGCCGATAACACGGTGATGAAATCGTCCATGCCGCTGAGGTCCAGCTCGCAGATGGCGCTGCTGTGGCCTTGCTTGACGAGGAAGCGGCGCCCGCCTTGCGCGCCGAGGCTGCGCACAATGCCGAATTCAGCCTCGCTGAGCCCAAAGCCTTCGACATATTCCTCGCGCACCGCTTCAGGGTTGGCCAGGAAGATCTTGGTCACGCTCTGCTCGACCATGGTCCGCCCGATGGGGTGGCGCAGCACATCCGACGGGCTCTGGGTGTCGAAGATGCCCAGGCCGTTTTGCTTGCGGATGGTCTTCTGCTTCTGTTTCGCGAAGTCGCTGAAGATCTCGTGGTCCAGCGCTTTCCAGAACTCCGAGATCACATAGATCAGACGTTCGCCGTTGACCAACTCTTCCATCACCTGCAGCAGGTAGAGCATGACCGGCGTGCGCACCTCGGGCAGGTCCAGAACCTCCGTGGTGTCGAAGGCGATCACCGATGCCGCGTCCAGGTCCGACAACTGGTCGTCGGCTTGATCGAACACCCAGCCCAGGGCACCACCTTCGCACCACCGCCCGAGGCGCTCGTACAAGCTGTTTTCACCCGACTTCGGCAGGTTCTGTCGAACCGTCGAGAAGCGGCGCAGAGCGGTAGGCATGGTGGCCACCGTCTTGACGGCGTCGGCAATGGCGCGCTCATCGGTCGGCAGCAAGGGCAGGGCGGGTGTGGCAATGCAGATGCGGATCAGCTGTTCCCAGAACTGGATACGTGCTGGTGTTGGGTCGCGCTGCAGCGGGTTCAGGTTGGTGGGCTTGCCCGCTTCGAGGGTGAAGTAGCGCCCGTTCAAGGCGCGGATCGCGATCTCGCAGCCTCGGTCCAGGTCGAACAACACCAGGCGCGGCGCTGGGTTCCACTTACGGGTGAGCGTGAGCAGGAACATCTCAAGCGTGGTCTTGCCAACGCCGGTGGAGCCGATGATGATGGTGTTACCCGGCAGCTTTTTGTCGGCAGAGTCTTCGCCTTCCGGGCTGCTGTGCAGGTTCAAATAGAAGGGCTGGCCCGATGGGGTGCGCAGCAAGGCCAGCGCTTCTCCCCAGGGGTTGCCGTCGCGCTTGCCCCGGGCAAAGTTGTGGCCGCTGGCCAGGGCAGCAAAAGCGCGGGACGACAACTTGGCATCGCGCGGGCGCCACTGCCAGTTGCCCGGCATCTGGGCAAACCAGGCGGCATCGGCCACCAGATCCACCGGCGACATCTGCAGGCTGGACGCCTCACCCACGGCCCCAATCGCCTGTGCCGCGCGCCGCCCGGCATCTGCCAGGCTGTCTTCGCCCGGCTGACCGAACACCACCAGGCTGTAGTGGTATTCGCCCATACAAAACTGACCGTCGCCCAGCTCATTGAGCGCTTCGTCCATGTCGGCGATCTGGCTGGCCACCACGTCGTCGCTGGCGATCAGCTGGTCGCGCTGCAGCTCCAGTGCGCGCATGGCTTCGCGCCGGGGAAGTATCGAAAAGCTCTGGGTTTCGATGAACTCGCTGTCTTCGTACAGAAGCGAGTTCAAGATGCCCGGCTCCACCGCGTCGGCGTATTCCTTTATGTCCACCAGGGCCGCGCAACGGCGCTGTTCGCCATGGCGCAGTTCCAGCTTGTCGCCACCGAAAGAAAGGCGGGTGGTGGGCAGGGTTCGATACAGCGGCCCTGCCGCAAGGGGCACTGGCCTCCAGCTGCCGTTGACCAGGTAGCCCAGAAACTCGGCCAGTTCGGAGTACCGCCTTGGACCTTGCATGCGAGCCCCCAGCAGTTGAGGGCCAAAGCCGCGCAGCACCCGGTGGACGAACGCGGTCCTTTCTTCCATCACCCGCAAGGCTTCAGCATGGGCTGCGGCAATGGCGGTCTTTGAACGCTGGGTCGATTGCAGCGCCCGGCTGAGGCGCGAGGTATTGGGCCGGTAGACGAGCGTGAGGTACAGCTCGTTGCTCATCATGGTGTGTTTGCCCAGCCTGGCTTGGTAGGCCTGTGACAGGTCGCGCGCAAAGCCAGCTTGCAGCGGGTCTTCAAGTTGATCCTGAATCTTCCGGTGCAGCCGGTGGGTCCACACGGCCCATTGGCCGCCCGCCAGATTGCGCAGTAGGCTGCACAGTGCTTCATGCCGTTCTGCGATCAGGTGTTCGTCGGCGCATTCAAAGGCCACGCCGTCGAGACGCCAGACGCGCATGAAATCGCCACCACGCGTGATGACGTCGTGTTCGCTGACCAGCGAGGAGAAGGGCACAAATCGTGTGAGCGGGTTTTCCTTCAGCGCCTGTGCCCAGTGGCGTGGTTGTGGCTGCCCTGCGGCAGGTCGCCCAGGGCGACGACGGGCCGCGCCGCCGGATCGGTCAAACATGCCAAACATCGGAGCCTCCCCGGAAGAGCGTGGGCGAGTAGCTGCGCGCGCGCCAGAACTGGCGGTTGTGGTCGTGCAGCTTCAGCTTGAGGGCCACAAAGATCTGCCGGAATCGCTGGTCATCGCGGGCTGTCAACCACCGCATCCAGAGCAACACCGGTGCAATGGAGAGGACCACACCCAGCGCAAGCCACCAGCTCACCAGGATGCCGCCCCACATGATCAGCAACATGCCGGTACCAAACAAAATCACCAGCGGCACCAGCGGGATGCCCAGCTTCATGGCCGGGCGTGTGGCGCCCTTGTAGATGGCTTCGGCTTGCATGGTCTGCACCTTCAGCCTTCAGCTGACGATGTAGCTGGCGAAGGCAGCCGCCCCACCCACCAGCGTGCCGCCGATCAGCACATTGGCCACGTCGGCCAGGCGCGCGCCTTGAAAGATCATCTTGAAACCGGCCCAGATGATCGCGATGGTCACCACTGCAATCGAGATCGTCACCAGGATGGTGTTGACGTTGGTGACCGTGGTGTTGATCTTGTCGAAGCCCTGTGCCCAGCTCTTTGAGGCTGCGGCCAACAGCAACAGGGCGGTTGCGGTGTGGCGCATGGAAACGAAGAGATGAAAGCGGTTCATCACGGCTCCTTCACGGGGTTGGGTTGACTGATGGGGAGAGGGTTGCGGGCTGCGGAGACCACCTTGCGCACGTAGCCATGGCGAAAGCCGGTGGTGAAGTTGCCGCTGTAGTAGCAGGAGAGGGCAGCGCGCAGAGCTGCCTGCTCTGTTGATGCCCGAGACGACTTGCGTCGCGCCCGCTCGAAACACTCGCTCAACACCGCCTGCATGGCGGCCAGGTTGGAGCAAGGTTCGAAGGCCGATTCCAGCGACAGGCCCAGGCGCTGGAAGTTGCCCTGGTTGATCTGCCCGAGACCGACGCTGAAGTTGCGGCCACCGGCCTGCAGAGCCTGCGCGGTGGCCAGTGCCTCGGTGCGGTGGCGCGGTTGGCGTTGCAGCGATCCGCCCACGACGCCGATGGCCCAGGGGTTGAAGGCGCTTTCGACGGCGACGAGCGCGTGTGCGGTGGTCAGGTGGACCTGTGGCGCGCAGGCCAGGGCCAGTGCCGCGAAGGTGGAGGCTTCCATGGCGCAGCCCTCACGGACGGGAGCGAAGCCAGGTGGCGTGGTCGTTGTCGTACTGGGTGTCCCAAGTGCCCAGCTGGGACTTCGCGACCGGGCTGAAGTCCGTCACGGTGTCGCCACCCATGTCCCACCAAGTGCGTGTGAACGGCTTGCCATCGATCGTGACCGTGATCGCCCCGGTGTAGTCGCAGGCGTAGATCGGACCGCTCTCGGACTCATGCACCCGGGTGTACTGGGGTGGGCAGTTGCCCGGCGCCCGAGCCCACACATGCCGAGCCGAGTTGCCCGCGCCAGACATCCCGCACGTAGGAAAGGCTTTGCCCCGAGCCAGATCCCGAAGCACCTTTCGGATCGGTGGCACACACTGAGGGACTGCCTTCCAGCTCGGTGCCGCGAAGCACAGCAGAACCAGGCAGCCATCGACGGCGCGTGCCGCCGATGGTGCGAGGAGCCCCAAAGTGAGCAACAAGCTGGCGGCGGCGCTCGCCAGCGTGGCCGCCAAGCTTCTCGGCAAGTTCGCCGCTTCGGTGGATTGCCAGCAACGGGTGTCGGCGAGACGTGGATGGTTCATGGTCAAGTCCCTCGGATTGACGCTGTTCTTGATGCGGCATGGGTTGCCTGCTCTCTGAACACCGTGAGGTCAATGTAGGACTTGAAACCCCCTGCGCTGCTGCTGGATTTGGGCTGTTTTCCAGCACATTTGCACCATGCGCAGTCGGTGTCTGCTGGGCGCGCTGAAAAAAGAAACCCGGCGCGAGGCCGGGTAAATCAAAGTCGCTGTCACACGACTTTTCAGGGAGGAGGGCCGACTGTTCAGGCCGACCCGGCACCATTATCGATTCAGGTCGCTTGAAACGTCTACGAAAATTGGGCCTGATGCACAGCAGTGCCCTCATTGGGTGTACTTCACGTCCGCACCACAGGCATGTCTTCCCAACGCGTTGTGTACTGCGGCGTGCGCCGCTCCTGTTTCATCGACCAGCGCCTGCGATCTCCCTCCAAACCGTACTGCCCAACAGCACCGTGCCCCGGCCATAGCGGCGGTTGAGCCCATCCAGGGCGCCCATCAACCGGCCCTTGTCCCGTCCTTCACCAGTCTTCTCTTCAAGCAGCAGTTCACCCTGGTGCACCGAAGCCGGTTGAAGCTCCATCAGCATCACCCCAGCCTTGGCGTACAGGAAGTCCGGCTTGTAGATGCTGCGCAGGCCGGTCAGGGCCGCATCGGCGATCAGCGAACTGTCGGCGGTGGGTCTTCGTAACGGCACCACGATGGACCGGCTGTACTGAGGATCGGGCCGGAACGGACTGGTCCGCACAAAGGTCAGCACCTGGTTGGTGAGGCCTTCTTGGCGCCGCAACTTCTCGGCCGCCCGGCTGGCGAACTCGCTGACGGCTTCGCTGAGGTCTTCCAGCGCGGTCACCGGGCGACCAAACGACCTTGTGCAAGCGATTTCCTGTTTGTCTGGTGCCGCGTCTTGCAGATCCACACAGGACTGGCCCTGCAGCTCACGCACCGTGCGCTCCAGCACCACCGACCAGCGCTGGCGTACCGTGGCCAGGTCCATGCGGGCGAGATCAAGCACCGTGTGGATACCACCCTCTTTGAGCTGCGCCGCAATGCGACGGCCCACGCCCCAGACTTCCTCGACCGGTGACACGATCGAAATCACGCTGTCAGCTGCCCATCGGTCTTAAACTTGCTCAGCCCATGGTCGGAAAGCGGCCTAGACATTTGTGTGGGCGCACTTTGTCCATGGATCCGCTCAGACAAGTCGTTTGAGGCAACACATTGGACGACAATCGTCTTTTTCAGCACATAGATCAAATCTCTACGGCGTCTGTCGTAAAAGCGGGGCCATCGTGGCAAGTTCGGAACAACTCAAAGCGCTTATCAAGTCGCATATCAGTCGCGATGACGGACATTTCTATTCCGTCGCGATGCAGGTTGCCGCGCATGAGGCCAAGCTGGGCCATGGAAAGCTAGCCGAGGAACTGCGTGGCTTGATCGATGCCGCCAAGACCCGCCTGGGGCAAGACGGTTCAGGCAAATTAGTGCCAATCGCTGGCGCCTTGCAGAGCGGTGGCAAGCCTCGCGGAGAACTCGCTAGCCTGCTGACGGTGACTTACCCGGCCAATCGGCTGAGTGACATGGTGCTGGATGACCAAGCTTCGCAACAGCTTGCCCGGATCATCAAGGAACAGCGCTTGCTCGCCCGGATCAAAGAACATGGGCTCTCACCGCGCAGAAAGCTTCTCTTGGTTGGTCCACCTGGCACAGGCAAGACGATGACTGCATCGGCCCTGGCAGGGGAGCTAGGAATTCCACTGTTCCTTGTCCGCCTTGATTCACTTATCACGAAGTTCATGGGCGAGACGGCGTCAAAGCTACGGCAGGTCTTTGATGCTATTGCCGACATTCGCGGTGTGTACTTCTTCGATGAGTTTGATGCCATCGGTTCGCAGCGTGGAGCTGCTAACGATGTTGGCGAAATTCGGCGAGTCCTAAATAGCTTCCTTCAGATGATCGAGCACGATCAATCAAACAGCTTGATCGTCGCCGCGACCAACCATCCTGAGGTCCTCGACTACGCGCTATTCCGCCGTTTCGATGATGTACTGGAGTACCACCTTCCCACTCCAGCGCAAGCGCTTGATCTGATCCGATCGCGCCTTGGCACTTTTGCTCCCAAGCCGTTCAAAAAGGACGGACTGGTAGAGCAAGCGCAAGGGTTGAGCTACGCTGAGATTTGCCGTGCTGTCGATGAGTCCATCAAGGACGCGATCATGCATGACCAAACCAAAGTGCAACGAGCCGAGCTTGGGCGCGCGTTAGGGGAACGTCGCCTCATAAGTACAAAGCTGGCTCAAAACAATAAGCACCTGTCAAACCATGCCGGATCAAGCCAACGATAAGCGCCGCCATTTCGTACTAGAGAAAACTTCAGAAGCGAAGCCGTACACCGCCCACAAGGCACCCGGCGGTGCGAAGCCTGTTCTTCCCGAATTGAATCGGACCCAGCATGGCGGAGCGCTGAACGCGCAACTGCAAGAGCTGAAGCCGCTAGCTGCGGCGGCTAAGGAACGCCAGGAGGAGATCGGCCTGGAAGCAGGGCTTGGCATCCAGATCCAATTTTTGTCTCGGCCAGACGCCGCCTTGGCGTTCGAGAAGCTTGCCTCTGAAGCCAAGCACAAAGGCATTGAGTTGCTGAGTGTCCAGGAGGTCGACGGCAAGGCCGTGTTGGCCAATGTCTTCGTTCCGGATGGGCAACTGCTGCATTTTGAAAAGCTGGTTGTCGATTACCTCAACGAGAAGAAGACAGAGGCAGGCGTTGCTCGCGACAACAAGAAGCTTTTGAACACCATTGGCAGCATTCGCGCCTCTGCGTTGACAGGCTTGTGGACGGATGCGCCGGAGCTGCTGCCTGCTGATCAGGATGAGCGGTTCTGGTGGGAAGTTTGGCTGCGCGGTGCAAAGGGTGACGCAGGGCACTACCTCCATGATTTCCGGCGCATCGCGGCGATGGCTGAGTGCCAAGTGAGTGACGCTGTCGTTGAGTTCCCAGAGCGCTCAGTCGTCGTGATGTACGGATCCCAACGGCAACTGGCGCAGTCTGTGATGTTGTTGAACTGCGTGGCGGAATTGCGTCGAGCGAAAGACACGGCAGCCTTCTTTGTAGGGCTGACCATTCCAGAGCAGCGCCAATGGGCCGCTGACCTTGCAGCGCGGCTCCAGATTCCACCGGACACCAACGACGTGCCGCGTGTCTGCCTCCTTGATTCGGGAGTCAATCGAGCTCACCCACTGCTTGAGCCTTTGATGGATCAGGCAGACCTTCACACCGTCAATGCCGCTTGGGGGGCGCACGACCAAGCAAATCATGGCACTGGTCTGGCAGGGCTGGCTGCCTATGGCGACCTGCACGAGTATTTGGCCTCAAGCGAACCTGTTCAGATCGGCCACCGTCTGGAGTCCGTCAAGCTGACGCCGAATCGGGGGGCTAACGCAGGGGATGACAAGCATCACGCGCGACTTTTTATAGATGCTGTCACTCTGCCAGAGGCATATTTCGGCGAGCGCAAGAGAGTATTCACGTCGGCAGTTACGGCCACCGATTACCGCGATTTTGGCCGGCCTTCTGCTTGGTCTTCCACCGTCGACGCGCTTGCATCTGACGCACTGGGCGAGGGCGCGTTCCCCCGGCTTTTTGTTCTCTCAGCTGGCAACATCGACGACCGGAATCATTGGGTGCAGTATCCGGCGAGCCTGGCCGTTAACCAGATCCATGATCCCGGCCAATCTTGGAATGCGCTGACTGTTGGCGCGTTCAGCACCAAGGTCAACTTGACTGAGCCGAACGCTGCCGCATTCACGCCGATTGCGCCGGAGGGCGCATTGAGCCCGTTCACGACCACCTCTTCTCAGTGGACAAATAGAGCTTGGCCCTTGAAGCCCGACGTTGTGTTTGAAGGCGGCAACGCTGCGACGGATGGCGTTGCGGCGGACAACTTCAGTAGCCTGGAACTGCTGACTACCAACAATCAACCTTTGACTAGGCTATTCTGGACAACAAACGCTACCAGCGCCGCCTCGGCGTTGTGCGCCCGCATGGCCGCACAGATCATGGCTGCCTATCCGCTGCTCCGTCCCGAGACGGTACGTGCGCTGATTGTGAGTTCGGCTGAATGGACTGAAACCATGTTGCAGATGTTCCCGGCTCAGGGTGCACAGCGGAACAAGCAGGAAAACTTGGCGCTCATCAAGCACTGTGGATGGGGTGTTCCGGATCTGGATCGGGCACTTTGGAGTGCGGGGAATTCGCTGTCGCTCGTGCTTGAAGATCAGCTCAACCCGTATGTCAAAGATGGCAGCACCATCAAGACCAGGGAGATGAACTTTCATGCCTTGCCGTGGCCTCTTGAACAGCTAGAGGCTCTACAGGACACCCAAGTTGAAATGCGGGTGACGCTTTCCTACTTCATCGAACCTAACCCATCCGCTCGCGGCAGCACCTCAAAGTATCACTACCCATCCCACCGTCTTCGCTTTGCAGTTCGGCGTCCCTTGGAGTCAGTCGAGAACTTTCAGGCGCGGATCAATGCAGCCACGGTACGAGAGGAGGAGGGGCGTGTCGCCGCGCCTGCTGACCCCGAATGGTTGCTGGGAGAGGGGCTGCGTCATCGCGGCTCGCTGCATCAAGACATCTGGCGAGGCAGTGCTGCAGACCTGGCGAGTCGTGGCTTCATCGGGGTGTATCCCGCCAATGGCTGGTGGCGAACCCGGCAGGCGCAGGAGCGATATGGCTTGCCGGCGCGCTACAGCCTCATCGTTTCCATTTACACGCCTGGGGTGGACGTTGATCTCTACACGCCAATTGAGCAGCTCATTGCGGCTCAAGTTGCCGTGCCAATTATCGTCAATACCTAACGCCGTGGCCGGTGCACTTCTGGTAGTCCTGGCCACCAATCAATCCAACACTTCATGCTCTCCGCCGTTGCGAGACGGATGCACCTGCGCCCTCAAGTCGGCCCCTACGGCCGTCAAGCAATCCGACGTCTACTCGTCCTTTTGGGACTCCCACGATGAACTGAGTAGCAGTCTGGGTGTAACTGAATTTGAACATCAGGAAGCCCCAAATAGCGATCTCAGCCGCCTCTGCGAAGCCAACTTCTTTGGTGGAACTTCACCTTGTACAACCGCTACCGGCATTCAAACGTCCTAGTTCTTCGGCGGCAAATAGCCTAAAGCAGACCGTAAAGGCGGGCGATGCGTACGGCTGTGCGTCTGTCCGGCGCGCCCAGCTTCGCGTTGACGCGCTGAAACCGGCTGTCGATGGTTTTGGCCTCAAGATTCATGGCCGCACCGATCACTTTGCTGCTGTGCCCTGCGGCCTCGCAGCGCAAAAGGTGCAGGTCGGATTCTGTGAGGCTCGTGCCCCGGAGCAGTTCCTCGCGCATGGATTTAGCAATCGAGTGATGTAGCTCCATGGCGAGCGCGCGCGCCAGTACCCTGTCCCTAGGGTAGCTTTCGGCCTCGAACCTCTCGGGGTCAGCTGATCCCAGGCACAGGACTCCTACCCTTGAGAGGCCAACCGAGCTGGGGGCAGGTGCGATCAAAGCAGATGCGAAGCCATGCTCTGCAGCTGCGCGGATGAAGGCGTTTTCTTCGGGGGATGAGCAGGTGAGGTAGCTGGCACGGATGGGTTCCGCGTCGCACGATGCATAGCGCAACCAGGGATCATGTTCGAACCATCGTTGAGAAGCGAACTCCGCCGGCCATGCTGGATCGCATGCCCAAAACGATCGGAATGAGGTTCGAGTTGCATCGTCTCGAAGGCAACTCAGGAAGTAGCCTGCATCAGCTCCCAGGCCCATAACGGCCTCGCGAAACAGTGAGATCACTTCGCCCGGGGACCTCGCATCTGTGATCAATGGGAGGATCTGAAAAACGCGCGCGTTGTCCTCTACCGCAGGTCTGCCTGACGCAGGCTCGATGCGGTCAGGGGTGGATTGCAAATGCAGCATGACCCTGTCGTCCCAGTTTGCTGAACAGCAGGACATCATCAAAACGCAACGGCTCGACTGCACACCAGCGGTCGAAGCTCTTCAGTAAGCGGCCGGCCATCCCACCTTGGCTAGGCATCGGTGTGGGATGCCGCTAGATTGGCTATCGGAGGTTCAGGATGCGCCGGGCACCGCTGAGCACTATCAGCGCAATGACTGCGCCAATCACGAGGTCAGGGTACGAGGAGCCCGTCCAAGCGACCAAAACACCAGCGACTATCACCCCCGCGTTTGCGATCACATCATTCGCAGAAAAAATGTAGCTTGCCGTCATGTGGGCGCCCCGATCCCGCTTCTTGGCGATCAGCACCAGGCAGGTGACGTTGGCGATCAATGCGACCAGCCCGATACTCATCATGAGCATGGACGCCGGCTCACTTCCCACAACTGCCCGCCGAACGACCTCCAAAAGCGCGCCAAGCGCAAGCACGACTTGCAACCAACCAGCGATATGCGCTGCCTTCATCTTCAAGGCGGCGGCGCGGCCCACCGCATAGAGCGCCAGTCCGTAGACCGCCGCATCGGCGAACATGTCAAGCGAGTCCGCTATGAGACCTGTGGACTGGGCGATCAGGCCAACGATCAACTCAAAGACAAACATCGCACCGTTGATAGCGAGCAGCAGCTTTAAGGTCCGAGCCTCAGAGGCATTCCCCTCTGCGTCTGGGGCCGTAGACTCGTCGCTTTGCACGCTGTCCAACACTTGCGCGCCGAGGTTGAGAGGGATGAGACGGCCCAGCAGCTCTTGCGTACTTCCCCCATGCTGCACGGTGAGTACACGGTCCTTCAGATCGAAGTCCAGTGCCGCAACAGCCGACGCATCGGCCAGCGCCATCCGAATGAGATTCTCCTCCGACGGGCAATCCATCTTCGGCACGGAGAAACGCGTCTTCCACTGCCCGCCTTCGGTGCGCCTCTCGCTTGTCAGCAGAACCGCACCCAAGTTCAGGGGCGTCAGCTTCTGGGCGATCCTGGCGGGCTCGCCCGAGTGCACCACCCGGAGCTGCCGATGGGCCAGATCGAAGGTCATCGGCCCAACCCCGGTCAGACCACCCAGCGCCATGCGAATGAGGTTCTCCTCGGAGGGGCAGTCCATTCCCGGAACTGAAAATGTGCTCTCCACGGAAGCAATGGCGCTTGGGGCCTCGTCGACCGTCTGCGAATTGCAACTACTCGAGCAGCTACTGCTTTGACATGTACTCATGTCCCGTATTAGAAACCCTCAAGTAGCTGTAGAGTCAAGCGGTAGGTAGGCAAATATGAAAATCGGTGAACTATCGTCATTGGCAGGGTGCTCCGTTCCCGCGGTGCGCTTTTATGAAGCAGAGGGCCTTCTGCAGGCGCCCCTGCGGGCCGCCAACAACTATCGGCAATATGGCCAACAGCATGTCGACAGGTTGGCCTTCATCGTTCGGTGCCGCTCGCTGGACATGTCGCACGACGATATCCGGGCTCTGCTGCAGTTGCAGGACGACCCCGCCATGTCCTGCGACGAGGTCAATGCCTTGCTAGACGATCAAATGCGCTTGGTAGAGCAGCGAATCGCCGAGTTGCAGGCGCTGCGCAAGCAACTGCGTGCCATCCGCAGTACCTGTGCGGGAGGGGTATGCGTTGGCGATTGCGGTGCACTTGAATCGCTGCGCAGCGCCACTGGGGCAAGCTGGCCAACCGTTCGCTGAGCGGAGCCTCGAATAACGACATTCAGCTCGGTGCGAACCAACGATGCGGTAGCAACTCGTGAACCAGGCTAACCCGTTGCGTCGGCAAGCGAGCCAAAACGTCCTTGAGATACGCATAGGGATCATGCCCATTGAGTCGTGCTGACTGGATGAGCGTCATGACGACTGCTGCCCTCTGACCAGCTCGTAGGCTGCCCGCAAAGAGCCAGTTGTTGCGGCCAATGGCAATCGGCCGAATCTGGTTCTCGATCCAGTTGTTGTCCACGGGCAGCTGTCCGTCATCGACGAACCGGGTCAAAGCCTCCCAGCGCCGCAAGCTGTAGTCCAGCGCTTTGGCGCTTGCCGAGCCTTCCGGCACCTTCTGGCGTTGCAGCACCATCCACTGGTGCAAGGCATCAAGCAGCGGCTTCGTTTGTTGTTGCCGGATGGTTTGGCGCTGATCGGTCGCAATCTCCTTGACCTCACGCTCGATCTCGTAGACCCGCGCGAACTGCTGCAGCGCGACCTCGGCGATCTGGCTTTGGTTCGCCGCGTGCAAATCGAAGAACTTGCGCCGCGCGTGCGCCAGGCAGCCGACCTCGGTCACACCACTTGCGATCAAGGCCTTGTAGCCGCTGAAGTCGTCACAGGTGAGGCTGCCTCTCCAGTCGCCCAGGAAGCGCCGGGCGTGTTCGCCCGAGCGCGATTCGCAGAAGTCGTAGACGACCGCCTTGATGTTCTCGAAGGCGCCCGTGGCATAGGCCCATAGGTACGCCCGGTGCGCCTTGCCGTTGCCCGGCTTGAGCATGGACACCGGCGTCTCGTCGGCATGCAGCACGCGGCGCTGCAGCAGCTCTGTCCTCATGGCGTCAACCAGTGGCTGCAACTGCACGCCACACGAGCCCACCCATTGCGCCAGCGTGGAGCGGGGGATGGCTAGGCCGGCGCGGCCGAAGATCGCTTCCTGGCGGTACAGCGGCAGGTGGTCGGCGTACTTGGCCACCAGCACTTGCGCCAGTAGCCCAGTGGTAGGGATGCCTTTGTCGATGATGTGAGGATCGACAGGCATCTGGTGAATCGTCTCGCACTGGGCACAGGCCCACTTGCCCCGGATGTGGCGCTCCACCGTGAACACGCCGGGCGCGTAGTCCAGCTTCTCGGCCACGTCCTCGCCGATGCGCTTCATCTGGCAACCGCAGGCGCAGGTGGTGGACTCGGGCTCGTGGCGGATCTCGCGCCGCGACAGGTTGGCCGGCAGGGGTGCGCGTTTGGGGACTTGCTTGTCTTGGCGGCCTGCCACTGGCGGCGTGGCCTGCTCGATCTCATCGGCCACCGCCTGCAGGTCCTCATCCAGCGATTCATCGAGCAGGCTCTTCTGCTCGGCGCTGAAGCGCTCCGACTGTGCGGCGAACTTCATGCGCTTGAGCAGTGCGTTCTCGTGCGTGAGCTTGTCGATCTGCGCCTGCTTGAAGACCGCCTCTTGGCCCTGGCGTGCGATCACGCCGTCTCGCTCGGCCAGCTCACCCATCAACGACAGCAGGGCCGCTCGCATCTGCTGCGGCTCCAGGGTGTCAAGGTGGTCTGCGGTGATCACGGGAGAAGATGATGCGGCTAACATCACATTCGCGCATCGGTGCAAGCGCTGATTGCCTGGCCAACGACCGGAGCACTCAAAGTACAGTGATGACTCCAGCCTCGCCGACGTTCTTCCAGGGCAGGCCCAGCACGAGCGCATCGAACTGCGTTCGGCTGAGTGTGGCGGTGGTGGCGGCATCGCGCGGCCAGACGAACTTGCCGCTATTCAGGCGCCGGGCCGCCAGCCAGACACCGATGCCGTCGTGCACCAGCACCTTCATGCGGTTGGCTCGTCGATTGGCGAACAGATAGGCGTGGTGTGGGCGCGCTGCGCCAAAGACAGCCACTACCCGGGCGAGCGCCGTCTCGGTGCCTGCTCGCATGTCCAGCGGCTCGGTGGAGAGCCACAGCGCATCAATGCGGATCATCGGAGCCAGTCGCGCAGCCACGCTGCACATGACGCTGCATCTTCCAGGGGCCAGTTCACGGTGACTACGCTGGCGCTGCGCCGAACATCAACGCGAATCGCACGCGACACGGGCGGCGAGCTGGTCTCGGTTGCTGGGAGCTGTTCAACTGGTGGAGGCAGATTCAGCGCAACGAACTCATTCCGGGGCGCTGGCAACAGGGAGTCTGCTTGCTCGCGCATCCAGCGATGAACGATGTTGGCGTTGATTCCGTGTGCAAGCGCTACGCCGGCCACTGACGCGCCGGAGACCTGGCATTCGGCCACGATCTGGCCTTTAAGTTCCGGGGAGTAGTAGTGCCGCTTGGGGCGCTGGGCGATCGTGTCGTTCGCCATAGTGTGCGTGATGTTCATCGTGCACACGATGCCTCGACACTGGGTCTATCTCAAGATGGGATTGCCGGACGCTTACGCTCTTCACGTCATGAAAGACCATCGTCTGCACCAGCCGCATGCCCGAAGCTTGGCGTTGGGTGCGCTCCATGAGCAGCCCGTAGCGGGTGGCGCACAGGAGGAAGGTCACGGTGCCATCGTGGTTTGCGAGCAAGGTATCGCCCGCAGCGAGGCGCTCCGCATGGCGGTCAGACGTCGATGCGGCAGCGTTGGTGCGCTTTGCGATCAGCGCCAAACGTTTGGAGCCCAATGGTCGGGCGGGTGCGTCGATAGGATCGATACGGCGTTTGACAGAACGGCGTGTCACAACCGCAGATGCTGACGGCTTCACCTCGGGAAGTTGAAGGTTGTTCATGCCCACTCCTGCAGGTCTGGTTGACCGACAGGCCACGCAGCGATCAAACCGCGTAACCCACACCCCAAGTCTCAACAGACTGGATAGAGGGTAGGGTAGACAAGCGCGGCGCGCGATGTCAAAGGGAATCGGGTCAGGGCGACCAAATCTGCAGCTGGTTCAGTCGGGCTAAACGACGAAGACCCGGGCAACGCAGCTCGTCAAGTTACGCCGGTGCACCACTGTGGCTCAAAGCGTCGAGCAAAGAAAACGCGTCATCGGCGCGCTCAACCGGGATGAACAGGTGGTCGTGGTGGAAGGCTGCGACCGCGTTGCAGGGGATGCCCGCTTTGGCCAGGGCTGTGGCGATCATGGCCAGAAAGCCGATGGCCTCAAGCGAGGAGTGCACAGTGAGCGTGATGAGCTTCGCCTCGAAGATAAAGGGCACCTTGGCCTCTATGGCTTGAGCGCGCTCAACGATGGCCGTCAGTCCTTCGGTCTCCCTGAACGTGCAGATGGGGGAGAGGTAAGCAGGGAGGCGATGGTCCTGGAAGGTGCAGTAGACGTAGGTTTCTGGCCGAAGGTCAGGGGCCATCATTTGCTGCAGCCGAACTTGGTCTTTTTCTCCGCTCACTCCGATGTCCTCCTGCACAGGGAAATGGTGTTGGCTTTCGGCGTTGATTATGGGCGGCTGGCGTGAACCCGGCGTGTGCACAAGTGCTCAGGTGCATCGCAGAAGGGACTGGTTTAGCTGAATTGACGCGAGGCCAAAGTTCCTAAACCACCGCGCGCTGTTGGGATCTCCTGATACCTTTTGGCGCGGCCTGGGCTTTGTGCTCCGAGATACGCTACCGTGCGCTGCGAGGCCGTCCGCAGCCGCACGCCGTGAGGAAGGAGTGTCCACCATGACAACGACTTCGAATGTCCTTTCGGACATGGCCGCGCTTCGATCAGAGCTGCGCCAACAGGGTGACCCGCACTGTGAGCTGTTTCGGCTGTCGCCTTGGCGCGCCGTGTTGGACATTGCCTTCGACTGGCTCATCGTTCTCAGCGCTGTGGCGCTGGTCGTTTGGTGGAGCGAGCTGTTCGCGCCAGTGGCCATTGTGCTGATCGCCAACCGTCAACGCGCGCTCGGCAACATTCTTCACGACGCGGGGCATCGGAATCTGTGGAGGGATCGACGGCGAAACGACCTGGTTGCGCGTCTGTTCATCGCACCCTTGTTGTTCGCGAGCCTGACTCGCTACCGCGAAACGCACTTCAAACACCACATGGAACTGGGGTCCGTTGGGGGTGACCCCGATCTTCTTTTCTTCGCTCGAATTGGGCCGACGACCTGGTTCTCGAACTACCTGGACCAGGTCTTTTCATTAAACGCCTGGCTGTCGTCGATGAGTGGACACCTGTTCTCGCGCCAGGTTCGCACGGCGAGTCAGCTCTACATCCTTGGGTGGTGGCTTGGGGCGGTGGCGTTGATGTGGGTTGTGGCCGGTCCCAACTTCACGATCGCCTTCCTGGGCCTGTGGCTGCTGGCCAGAGCGACGGCATTCCATCTGATCACCACCTTCCGCGAGATGTGCGATCACTTCGGCCTTCGGCCGGGCGGCGTGTTCACCTTTACGCGTGACATGGCTTGCCACGGTGTCTGGCGCTGGCTGATCCACCCGCGCAACAACGGGTACCACCTCACCCACCACCTTCTGCCGGCGGTGCCTTACTACCGACTGCCCGAGGCGCACCAGTTGCTGAAAGGGCAAGAAGTCTTTCGGGATCGCGGCAAGGTCTGTTGTGCTTACTTCACCGACGCCGATCCAGTGACTGGCGCCTGGCAGACGCAAGGGCGGGTTCCATGAACAGGGCGCTGGGTAGCTTGCAGGTTGCGGCACTCCTGGTCTCGGCCAGCTATGGGATAGGATTCCTTTTCGGGTCGGGCGAACTGGCTCTTTCCCACGGCATGGCAGGCAGCATCTATGGAGTGGCCACCGCCTTTGGCATGCTGGTGTTGGCTGCGTTCGCACGGAAGCTCTGGGCAACTGGCCTTCCGGTCTGGGATCTGTTTGGCCGTGCCTATGGCAAGCAGCTTCAAGGCGTTGTGGCGTTGCTGTCATTGATCTGGATGTCGGGCGTGCTGGCTGCCCAGATTCAGGGAGGTGTTGCTGTGCTGGAGTTGTTGGGCCTTGAACAGACACACAGCCACCTGGTGATCTTGCTGTTGATCTACGGCGCATCGCGATTGGACCTGCGGTTCGCTTCGGCGCTGTTCGCCATGTGTCTTCTTGCGAGTGCCGCTGTCCTGGTCTACGCGCTGGTCGTCGCTAACGGCATGGGCATCTACCTGCAGGCGATTCCCGCATTTGCCGAAGACCTGTCCACGTTCAGTGCATCCCGCGTGGTGGCCATTTCTTTGGCTGTCGGCTTGCTGGTGTGTACCGGTGCCGACTACCAGCAATTTGTATTGGCCGCGCGCTCACCTTTGGCCGCCGTGGGCGGCTGCGTTCTGGCGGGGCTGCTGCTCTTCGTGATCGCTTTCTTGCCGTCGGCCGTGGTGGTCGCCATGCAGAGTGGTGGCATGTTGGGCGACTTGGCTGACGCCAAGCAGGTGGTTCCCTGGGTGCTGGGTCAGGTCGCTGGGTCGGTGGGACAGCACACAGACAAGTTGATGCTCATCGCGTTGTCGGTGGCAGCGTTGGGTGCAGGCGCGGCGATCTTGCGCGCCATGACGGAAGCGCTGGCGTGCGCCGCCTCTGGCAGTCGTTCTGCGGGTCACCCGCTGTTTGCGCTGATTGCCTTGGGTTTGAGCGTGTTGCTGGCCTCTCGTGACCAGGGAATTGTGGACACCATGGTGTCGGTCAATGTGGTCTACATCGCCAGCATCGGTGTTTGTTTTGCCACCATGGTCTCAGGCATCCTCGTACCGCCGCAGCACGCAAGGTGGATCGTGGCGGTTGGCTTCGCAGGTTCAGTCGCCGTGTATCTGGCGGGCTGGTTGGGGCAGTATGGTGAAGACACCGACATGATTTCACTGCTGCTTGGATGCTTCTTGTCCGCTGGCACCGCCCTGTGGTTCCGCTTTGCGGCCGGAGGATGGGCTCGCCGATTCTCCGGCCTGCGCCGTTGATGGCTCGAACCCGACTGAAGGCTCCAGGCTGTTCCTGGCCACCTTGACGATCAGGGCAGTGATGTCACTGGCCATCGGTGGTTCGAGGTCCCAGTGGTGCCAGAACAGGTCCACCATCTCTCGCTCATCGGGGCAGACGTCCACCAGCTGTCCCGCTTCCACCAAGGGTGCCGCCTGCCAGCTGGGAATCAGGCCATAGCCAGCGCCCATGGCAACCCCTTCGAGCAAGGCGACGGGCGAGGGCAGGTAGTGTCTGGCGTACCGCTCAACGGCAAACCCAAAATGCCTTTTCAGGAAGTCGTCGTGCAGCGAGTCCTTGCGGTTGAACAACACCGCCGGTGTTGAGAGCACTGCTGGGACCGTGAGTCCGCTCGGAAAGTGCGTGGAGGCGAAGGCTGGCGTCGCATAGCAGCGGTATTCCATAGCGCCCAGGCATTCGGCCAAGAAGCCATCGGCGGGTTTGGCAGATGTCGAGATGCACCCGATTGCATCGCCACGAGCCAGCAGGGCGGAGGTGTGATCCTGATCGTCTGCGATCACCTCCAGGGCCACCAGCTGACCCATCAGCAGTTCCCGGAGCACTTCAGGAAACCAGGTGGCCAGGGAATCGGCATTCACCGCAATGGCCAGGGAGACGGGTGCGTGTGGTTTAGCGGTTGGCGCAAGTTCTTGAAGTGCCGATCCTTCAAGGATGCGCAGCGCCTTTACATGGCGCAGCAGCACCTCACCGGCATGCGTGGCCGCCACCGGCCGTTCTCGCTTGACCAGCACCGTGGACAACGATTCTTCCAGCGCCTTGATGCGCTGGGAGACAGCGCCCCTTGTGATGCTGAGCACGCTCGCCGCGCGGTCGAAGCTTTGCTGCTCGACCACAGTGGCAAACGTTTCCAACTGATCACGATCTAGCATATGAAGCGGCTCCGGAAGTGCCAGCAACGGCAATTCGCTGACTACATCCATTTAGCTGGGAGCTGCGAAATCCTGTCTAGATGGCGCGGGTATCGTGCGCGTCTCAATGGTTTCCAGTCGTTTCAGTCCGTCGGAGCTTCTTGGAACGAATTGATGGCACTCGGCGTTTCAAGAACCGAGACTCATGGAGTTGCGTTCCCGATTTGTGAATGGTCCTTCTGATAATTTCCACAAGGTGCTACACCTGAAACTTCGCCGCTCGCCTACTTGCGAACCATAGCGCTGCTGGCGCATTCGCCAAGGCCTTTCGCGGCATAAACAGCTGCCTTCCCACCGCCGTTTCACTCTGGTGGGCCCCTTCCATTTATTCCACGGTGCCCAGGCTTTCGCGCCTTGACCCAGCGCTTTCGGTGTCGCACGGCGACCGACGAATGCGGGGCAGGGTGCACACCTGAACAGGCTTGATGATCGAGGGACGGGTTCCCAATCCAGCTCCCTCGGAAATTGGGGCAGTGTTCTTTGGGAATCAGACGACACGATTTGGTGGATCACTGGGCTGGCCATGGACCCACGAGCGATGAAACATCTTTTACGGTTGTTTGCCGTGTGGATTCAATCACCGGGTGGGATGTGGCAATGTTTGATCGCTGGTCGGTTGCCTTTCCATTCTGGGCAGTGCCGTGGGCTGAACGGACGAGGAGAGCAACGGACTGGGTCAGTGACGCAAGAAATGACTGGAGGTTGGTATGTGGCTGCTCGTTGCGCGTGAACCCCGAGCCAATGCACCGCACTGGACGGGTAGACGATGGCTCGCGGCCATCGATGCGGTGGCGTGGCCGCTGTTCTGGGTATTCCTGCTGGGCCAGATTGATGCGCCCGTCGGAATCGTCGGCCCCATGGTCGTTGCGATTGCACTCCTGGTTTCAGCAGAGCGAATCCATCGCGCGGTGTGGGTCAATCATCGCTACTGGTTCACCACCTGGCGCTGGGGTCGCATTGCCGCCTCGCTGTTCGTGATCGGGATGGTGCTGAAGCTCGCGACGGGACAGGGAGCTTGACACTGATCGAGGCAGGTCAACTGTGTGGCTGATGTACCCGAGCAGCACAAAACTCGGTTGTCCGCATGAATCTGCGCCCCATACCGCACACTGGCCGGCAGCTTAAGACTGGTTGCGGAAGTTCGCAGAACAAATAGGGGCAATGAGAATCCAGCACGGTGCAGCCGTTCAGGATTCCGAAGGCAATGACAGGTTTTCAGTTCTTGCCGATCCTTGACGTGGCATTATCCTGAATGGCAGGCGCACGCCTCGCCATGCGCGGCAGACACCAGCTCGTCCAGAATGCCGCAGTGCCCTTCGTGCGAGCCCGAGCAGCGCGCCCGCAACTGCAGCAACTGTTTCTCCAGCGCCCGCATGCTCTTGAGCCGTGCGCGCACCCGCGCCAGCTGTTCATCCACCAGCATGTCCACGTCGCTGCAATCAGCCAGCGGCGCATCTACAAAACCCAGCAAACGGTTCACATCGGCCAGCGGCATGTCCAGCGCCCGGCAGTGCCGGATA
>Ga0208492_1000369_pt1 | contig 40008 bp, 21 predicted proteins | sample Subbioar_CSW14AB_FD_184820 | JGI IMG/M metagenome (GOLD analysis project Ga0208492, IMG submission 184820) | Serpentinite rock and fluid subsurface biosphere microbial communities from McLaughlin Reserve, California, USA - CR12Mar_CSW14AB (SPAdes) | ecosystem: Environmental > Terrestrial > Deep... | reverse complement strand
CGCATCGGTCGCGCGTCGCGCGTGCGCAGCTTGAGCCAGGCCGAATATCGCCGTGACAAAAAACAGGAGACGGTGGTTGGTCCCTATCTGCCGCTGGTGATCGAGGCTTGCGGTGAAGCGCAGTATTCCTACGAATACCGTCATGGCGCGAGCAGCTATGGCGCCTTCACTTACGCCTTCAGCAAACACCTGCGCCGGGCCAAGCGTATTAGCTTTCAACGGCTGGTGGACGAAACCCGTGGCGAACTGGCCGAACTCGGCTACGAGCAGACGCCGCAGATCCTGGGGCCGAGGCGCATCACGGCGGCGCGCGTACCCTGGCAGGATTGAGCATGCGATGCATCGCGTGCGCCACGCCGGTGGTGTACGCGATGTCAGCACCGCGTGATTGAGCGAACGCGCGCATCGGGTTAGCATCCGCTGACGGGTATCGCCGAGGCCGCCTTCCGCTTTCATGTTCCGCTTTCGACCATCGCTGCTGAATTCGCGTCGCCACGCGGCGACGATCGTGGCCTTGTTGCTGGCGGCACAACTGTCGCTGTTCGCGCACGCCATCGGCCACGACTATGTGCAGGACGCCGATCAGAGCCATGTGGTGTGCGGCCTGTGTATCGCCGCCCAGCATCTGGATCATGGTCTCGCGCCGGTGGCCGTCGAACTGCCCTGCGCAGATCAGGTCGCGCTCGCTGCGCGGCCCGACCGTCTGGTCAATCTGCTGTTCACCACCGCGCCCTTCCAGGCGCGCGCGCCTCCCGTCCGACTCCCCTCCTGAAGCACCTCCTTCATCGCGCCGCGTAATGCACGCGGCGGGCGATGTTTGTTTTCGCTGAGTCGGCGTGCACGCGTGTGTGCGCCGCTACGGGAGTCCATGATGAACAACCATACACTGCGCCTCGTGGGCGCGATCTTTGTGGCTGCCCACTGCGGCGGCCTGCATGCCGCCGATGCGGCGAGTCCTGCTGACGGCGCAGCCGTCGATACCGTCACCGTCACCGCGGTGCCGATCCGCGGCGGTGAATCCCATCTTGCGCAGCCGGCCATCGTGCTGGCCGACGATGAACTGCGCCGCAAGCAGGTCGCGACGCTCGGCGAAACCTTGAACCGCGAACTCGGCATGAGTTCGACATCCTTCGGCGCCGGCGCCAGCCGGCCCTTGATCCGTGGCCTCGGCGGCGAGCGGGTGCGTGTGCTGGAAAGCGGCATCGGCTCGATGGACGCCTCGTCCTTGAGCGACGATCACGCGGTCAGCGTCGATCCTCTGGTGGCGCGTCAATTGGAAGTGCTGAAGGGACCGGCGACCCTGCTCTATGGCAGCGGCGCGATCGGCGGCATCGTCAATGTCGTGACTGATCGCATTCCGGGTGCTTTGCTGGCGCGACCGCGCGGCAAGCTCGATTTCAGCTACGACGAAGCGACCAATGCCTTTGGCGGCGGCGCGACGGTCGATGCCTCCCATGGCCCCATCGCCGCCCATATCGACGGCTTGAAGCGCAGCACCTCGAGCTACGACATCCCGGGCTTCGCCGAACTCGCGCCGCCGCCCGGCGCGCGGCGCGGCCTGCTGTCCAACAGCGACACCGAGAGCAGCAGTGTGACCGGTGGCATGTCCTATGTCGGCGACCGCGGCTTCCTGGGCTTTTCCATCAATCACTACGATTCGGCCTATGGCATACCGGGCGACGAGCCGCGCCGCATTGCCCTCGACCAGGACAGGTACGACATCGCCGGCGAACTCGGCGCGCCGCTACCGGGCATAAGCAAGCTGCGCCTGCGCATGGGGCATAACGACTACATGCACCAGGAATTGGAGCCCGACGGTTCGGTCGGAACGACCTTCCTCAACGACGAATACGAAGGCCGCATCGAGCTCAGCCACGAAGCGGTTGCCGGCATGGAGGGCGTGGTGGGTGTGCAGGTCCAGCATCGCGATTTCTCCGCCGTCGGCGAAGAGCAGCTGACGCCGCCCGTCGAGGCGCGCGCGGTCGGTGTGTTCGTGCTCGAGGAGCGCGACATCGAGCAATTGCATCTGCAATTCGGCGCGCGCTACGAGAACGTCGAGAACAGCCCCGAGTTCGCCGGCAACCTCGCGACCTCGTTTGACATCTACAGTGTGTCGGCGGGTGCGGTATGGCATTTCCTGCCGGGCTACGGCAGCGGCCTGTCCTTCACCCGCGGCCAGCGGGCACCAGGCATTGAAGAGCTCTACAACAACGGCCCCCATGACGCGACCAACAGTTTCGAACGTGGTGACGCGAAGTTGCGCGAGGAAACCGCCAACTCGCTGGACTGGACCGTGCACAAGGAGGACGGGCGCCTGCAGTGGGCGCTCAATCTGTTCGTCAACTACATGGAGAACTTCGTCTACCAACGCAGCCTCGATGGCGACGGTGATGGCCTGGCCGATCACCTCGACGACGACGGCCTGCCGGTCGCGCCCGACAGTGGTTTTCTTTTGCTGGAATACACGCAGGCCGATGCCGTGTTTTATGGCGCCGAGGCGGAAGTCGGTTACGGCCTGCTGCGGGACACGCGCTGGGGCGATCTTGATGCGCGTCTGTTCACCGACTACGTACGCGGGCGCCTGACCGATGGTGACAATCTGCCTCGCATCTCACCCTGGCGCTTCGGCGGCGGCCTCGACTATCGCTGGCAAGCCTGGCATGCGAATTTCGATGTGCGTCGCAGCGCCGCGCAGGGCGTCAGCGCGCCGCTCGAAACCGGCACCGACGGTTATACCCTGGTGGACTTGGGTGTGAGCTACACCATCAAGTCCGCACAGGTGGAATACATCGTCTCGGCGCGCGGCAGCAATCTGCTCGACGAGGAGGTGCGCTATCACACCTCGCTGCTGAAAGCCGTCGCGCCGCAACCGGGGCGCAGTGCGATGCTGAGTTTGCAGGTGAGCTTTGAGTAACCCCCTCACCCTGGCCCTCTCCCCCACGGGGGAGAGGGGATGGAGAGGTGGGACGTGAGGCCAGTGTCGGGTGAGGCGGTGCGCTATAGCACTTCGTGGTTGATAGCCGTTGTGCCGCAGCCGGGCCCAGTGCGACTTCTCTTTCGTCTCTCCCCCGTGGGGGAGAGGGCAGGATGAGGGGAAGTGTCTGCGCGCGCTTAACTCACGAGTTGCGTCACATCCGTATCGATCAACTGCGACTTCGCTTTCATCCCTCTCCCCGATGGGGGAGAGGCCAGGGTGAGGGGGAGTGTCTGCGAGCGCCTAACTCACGATCTTCGTCACATCCGTGTCGATCAAGTGCAACTTCCCTTTCATCCCTCTCCCCCGTGGGGGGAGAGGGCAGGGTGAGGGGGAGTGTCTGCGCGCGCCTAACTCACGAGTTGCGTCACATCCGTGTCGATCAAGTGCAACTTCTCTTTCATCCCTCTCCCCCGTGGGGGAGAGGGCAGGGTGAGGGGGAGTGTCTGCGAGCGCCTAACTCACGAGCTGCGTCACATCCGTATCGATCAAAAGCTGCGCGCCGTGGAAGCTGTAGCTCACGTATTGCTGGCTGCCAATGGTCACCGGTCCACCGGCATCGCTTTGCCAGGCTTGCCCCAGCGAGGTGACCACATCGCCGGCATTGCCGTCGATGCGCAGGCTGTTGTCGTCGCTGATGTGCAGTACATCGCCGAGCTCAATTTCGAGCAGGTTATTACCGCTGCCGGTGAGATCGATGACGTCGAAGCCGTGCATGCGCGGTGTGCCGACTTGCGTGAAATCGAGAATCACATCGCTGCCGACCGCGCGCAGGGTGTCGCTGCCGCTGCCGCCGTCGAGGCTGCGCAGGCCGGCATGCCAGATCAATACATCGTCGCCGGCGCCGCCGATCAGAACGTCGGCGCCACCCGCGCCGTCCAATACGTCGCGGCCCTGGCCGCCAACGAAAATCTCATCGGCGCTGCTGCCGGTAATGACGTCGTTGCCGGTGCCGCCTTGTTGCGTGACGCTGCCGATGAAATCGCGGCCGCGGATCACATAGGCCGCGCCGGCGTTGAGCGAGGCATCAGAGGAGCCTGTCGCGGGCGCACCGATCAGGAAATCGGCGTAGCCATCGCCATCGATATCGCCGGCGGCGCTGACGCTGTAGCCCGCATAGCTGAAGCTGGCCCGCCCTTCGAAGCGCAAGCCCTGTTGACCATCGAGAAAGTCGAGTTCGCTCGCGGCTTCGAAGTCACCGCCATGTCCGAAGACGAGATAGCCCTTGCCGCTGCCGTTGCCGGCGTAGGCGGTGCCGACCAGCAGGTCGTCATAACCGTCGCCGTTGACATCGCCGACTCCGGTCACGCTGTGGGCGAACTGATCGGCGGCGGAACCATCGAGGCGGAAGCCGTTGTGACCATTGATGTCGGCAAGATTGAAATCGGCGCCCAAGGGCGTGGTCGTGCCGAATACCACGTAGCTCGAGCCCGAGTAGCTGCCATGGGCGCTGGCACCGACTGAGTTCACCACCAGGTCGTCCAGGCCATCGCCATTGATGTCGCCGGCGTAGCTGACGGTGTGGCCATTGCGATCGCCGGCGTTCTCGCCATTGAGGCGCAGACCTTGGCTGGCATCGAGCGTGGCCAGCGCAAGCGGTGAGGCTGGCGCCGTGCCTTGCCCGAACAGCACGAAGCTCGCGCCAAGCTGATCGTTGCCAACGGCGGCGCGCGGCGCCCCGATCAGGAGATCGTCATAACCGTCGCCGTTGAAGTCGCCGCCGCCGGCCACACTGGCGCCGCTCAGGCTCTGCGCCATGCCATTGATGCGCACACCGTGTTGCGCCTGCAATGCGCTCAGCGTGAGCGTTGCCGGCAAGCCGGCCTGACTGCCGAACACGAGGTAGCTCTCGCCGGCATTGTCGCCCGGCGGGTCGGCAAATCTGGCGCCGACCACAAAATCGTCAAAACCGTCGCCGTTGAAATCGCCCGCCTTGGCCAGGCTGCTGACGCCGGTGGCGCTCATCACCACGCCGCTCTGCGCGGCGAGATTCGCCAGATCGAGGCTCGCGGCAAAGCTGCCGCCATGCCCGAACAGGAGTTGCTGCGCGCCGTCGCCGAGATGACCGAGCAGCAGATCGTCAAAGCCATCGCCATTGACATCGCCTGCGGCGCTGACCAGCCGCCCGGAGCGATCATCGGCGTTCGCACCGTCGACATGGAAGCCATTGCTGCCGTCCAGCGTGGTCAGCGCAAAGCCGGGCGCCAGTCCAGTCGCCGCGCCAAACACCACGTAGCTCGCGCCGGACGCATCGCGGCCGTTGTTGTCGGTGCCCGACGCGCCAATGATGAAGTCGTCGAAGCCATCGCCGTTCACATCGCCCGCGGCGGCCACCGACATGCCGGTCTGATCGCCGGCCGCGACACCGCCGAGGGCGAGGCCCATGCGGCTGTCGATGGTCGCGAGCGCGATGAGCCCCTCATTCAGCACCTGCACGTCGGCATCGATATCGACCACCGCGCCATGACTCGCAAAGCGCACATAGCCCGCGATCTGCTCGCCCCGGTTGCTCCACAGACCATGAAGGTTGACGAAGTCGCTGCTGTCGCCATCGACGGTGAGGCGTGGTTGGTCGCCGAGCGCGCGTACCGCGGTGGCATTCAAGGTCAAGCTGTTGCTGCCGGCAACGCCGAGATCGATGCGCTCGATGCCGCGCAGTTGCGGGCCGCCCTCGGTGAGATCGGCGCCGCCGCGCGCGATACGCAAGGTGTCGGTACCGCCGCCGCCGTCGACGCTGCGATCTTCGCTATCCCATACCAGCACATCGTTGCCGGCGCCGCCGCGCAGCACGTCGTGGCCCGCGCCGCCATCGAGGTTGTCATCGCCGAGACCGCCGATCAGCGACTCGTCGCTGGCATTGCCCTTGAGCAGGTCGGCCGCCGTGCCGCCCTGCCAGGCCACCGCGCCGGTGAAGTCGCGACCGTAGATCACATAGCCGCTGCCGACGCCGTTGTTGACGCCGCTCGCGCCCACCAGCAGGTCGTCATAGCCGTCGCCATCGACATCGCCCGTGATGCTGACCGCAATGCCGGTCTGATCGTCGCTGGCGACGCCGGCCAGGCGCAGGCCGTTGCTGCCATTCAGGTCGCTGAGCGCGATGTTCGCGGTGAAGCTGCCGGCGTGACCGAAAAGCACATAGCTCGCACCGGCGTTGGTCTGGTCACCGACGTCCGCCTGGGGCGCGCCAATGACGAGATCGGCATAACCGTCGCCATTGACGTCGCCGCCGCCGCTGACGGCGAGACCGAGTTGTTCGTCGGCAGCAGCGCCATCGATGCGGAAACCCTTGGTGCCATCGAGCGTGCCGAGGTTCAAGGCCGTAAAGGGTTCGGCGTGGCCGAACACGACATAAGCGGCGCCACTGGCCGTGCCCTCCTCGGCATCGACACCCGTCGCGCCGATAATGACATCGTCATAGCCATCGCCATTGACGTCGCCCGCGGAGGCGACCGTAAAGCCGGCATAGTCGCCGCTCAAGGCACCATCGATGCGCAGCACCTCGGGGTTGCCGAGGGATACCGCGTTGGTGAAGCTGCCTTCGTGGCCAAACACCACGAAGGCCGAGCCGGAATAGTGCGCGCTGCCATTGGCAAAATTGGCGCCGATGATGATGTCGCCAAAGCCGTCACCATTGAAATCGCCGCCAGCCACCGCATGCCCGCTTCTATCGCCCGCGCCCGCGCCTTCAATGCGAAAGCCGTTGTTGCCGTCGAGGGTGTCGAGCGCCAAGCTCTCAGCGAAAGCACCGGCCTGGCCAAAAATGACATAGGTCGCGCCAGCATAATTATCTGGCGAATCGAAGCCATAGGCGCCAATCACGAGGTCATCGAAACCATCGCCGTTGATGTCGCCGCCGCTGGCGACAGCAAAACCAAACACATCCACCCCATTCTGGCCACTGAGATGAAAACCGTTGCTGCCGTCGAGGCTGTCCAGCGCAATGGTGCCGCCGAAGCCGGCCAGCGCGTTGCCCAGCACCACGTAGGTGTTGCCGACGTAACCGGTGTCGGGTGAGCCAAAGGTGCCAATGACAAAATCGCCAAGTCCATCGCCGTCGATGTCACCGGCCGCGCTGAGCGCGAAGCCGCTGCGATCGCCGCTCACCACGCTGTTGAAAGTGAGCGCGACGTCGGCGCCGACATCACCGAGAGCGACCGTCGCGCCAAGTGATGTCGGGCGACCGAATACGAGCCTGCTCGAGCCGGCCTCGTTGTGATCATTCGGGCTGGCGTGAAACGCGCCGAGCACGAAATCCGCGAGCCCATTGCCATTGACGTCTCCGACGCCACTGACGCTGCGCCCGGTGGCGTCGCCGGCGCTCACGCCGTCGAGACGATAACCGTTGACGCCATTCAGGGTGGCGAGCGACAGGCTGCCATTGACGACCTGCTGCGCCGCGCTTTCCACCAACAGACTCACGCCATCGCGGCCATAGGCGTTGTAGCTCACGCCTTCGACCAGCGTGGTGCCGTTCGCCGTCCAGCCGCCCTGCGCGAACACCGTATCGTTGGCGTCGGCGCGCACGCGTAGCGCAGTGGTGTCGCTGATGCGATCGGCCAACGCGGCGTCGACGGCGAGACGATTGGCGCCGCTGCCGCGCAGATCGATCACTTCCACCGTATCGACCGCGCTGAGACTGGCGCGGCCCAAGGCCTGGCCGGCGCCATTGATGAGCAGCGTGTCGACACCCGTGCCGCCGCTCACGCGACTGTCGGCGCGATCGAACACCAGTCGATCATTGGCCGCACCGCCGAACAGGATGTCGCGTCCCGCGCCGCCGTCCAGCGTATTCGCACCGCCGTTGCCGGTGAGCGTGTTGGCACCCGCGTTGCCGGTGGCATTGATGTTGAGTTTGCCGCTCAGCATCAGATTTTCCTGCTGCGTGCCCAGCGCATAGCTGACGCTGGACTGCACCGTATCGATGCCGTCGTCGCGCGTGCTCTTGGTGATCTCGTTTACGTCGTCGATGACATAGGTGTCGTCGCCCGCATCGCCGCGCAATACGTCACGACCGGCGCCGCCGTCGAGCCGGTCGTGGCCGGTGCCGCCTGTCAGCGTGTCTTTGCCAGCGCCGCCTTCGAGTCGGTCATTGCCAGCCAGGCCATTCAGTTTGTCGTCGCCAGCGAGACCCTGCAGCGTGTTGTTGGCGCTGCTGCCGTTGAGGACATCCCTGCCGGCGGTGCCCTTGCGCACCGTGCCACCGATCAGCGGCGCGGTGACGCTGCTGCTGGCGGCCTTCTCGGTGCCGCGAAACACGGTGATGTCGGTGTCCAGCAAGAGCGTCGCGGGGCCGCTGGTGTAACGGGCGTACTGCTGGCCGGCCACGGTCTGCGGCGTGCCGCCGGCCGCGTTCCAGTTGTCTTGCGTGGCGATCACGAAATCACCGGCATTGCCTTCCACGCGGATGACATTGGCGTCGCTGACGGCGGTCACGCCGTGCAGGCTCACGCGCAGGCCGTTGTTGCCGGCGCCGTTCAGATCGATGACGTCGATGCCGTGCAGCGTCGCGGCGCGGGTCGCCTGCAGATCGAACAAGCTTAGTGCGCCGTTCACGCGCACACGATCGCTGCCGCCGCCGCCGTCGATGCGGCGCATGCCATCGCGCCAGATGAAAGTGTCATCGCCCGCGCCGCCGGCCAGCGCGTCGGCGCCGCCCAGGCCGTCGAGGAGATCGTTACCCAGCCCGCCCACCAGCGCGTCGGCGGCGACCGTGCCGAGCAGGGTGTCGTTGCCGTTACCGCCCTGGCGGGCGAGTGTGCCGTTGAAGTCGCGGCCGAAGACCATGAAGCCGCCTTGGTTGTTCAAGCCGCCGATGAACAGATCCTTGAAGCCGTCGCCGTTGACGTCGCCGGCGGCGCTGACGGAACTGCCGGTAAACGAACCGCCGCTACCGGTCAGCCGCAGTACTTGCGCACTGCCGGCAGTGGCGAGATTGAGGCTCGCATCGAAGCCGTCGGCGTGACCGAAAACCACATAGGCCGTGCCCGAGTACGCGTTGTCCTGGTTGGTTTGCGCGGCGCCAATCACAATGTCGTCGTAGCCGTCGCCATTGACGTCACCAGCGGCGCTCACCGCCCTGCCGCTCCTGTCATTGGCGGCGCCGCCATCGAGTCGGAAGCCGTTACGGCCATCGAGTGCGCCGAGATCGACGGGGCCGTTGAAGGCGCCGCCATGACCGAATACCACATAGCTCGAACCGGCGCCGTTGCGAGCGCCGGGATTCGTGCCTTCGGCACCGATCAGCAGATCCGCAAAACCATCACCGTTGACGTCGCCGGCACTGCTGACACTAGTGCCGCTGAAATCGTTGACCGCCACGCCATCGAGGCGAAATCCATCTTTGGTATCGAATGTGCCGAGGTCGAGTGCCGCATTGAAGGCGCCGGCATGGCCGAACACCACGAAGCTCGAACCCGCATTGCTCAGACCCTGCGGCGCGGCCAGGGCGGCGCCGACGATGACATCGTCAAAGCCATCGCCGTTGACGTCGCCGGCGGCGCCGACAGCGCGACCGGAGGAGGCATCGCTAAGAGCGGTGCTGAAGCCGATGAGGCCATCGAGCGTCGCCAGCGAAAGGTCGCTGGCAAACGGGTCGCCGTGGCCGAACAGGACTTTCGCACCGCTACCCAGACTGCCGATGATGACATCGTCATAGCCGTCGCCATTGATATCGCCGGCGCGACTGACTGGCGTGCCATCCACAAAGAAATCATTTGCCGCCGCCAGATGCTGCCCCTGGCTGGCGCCGAGGTTGCCGAGATCGAGCGGCGTGGGAAATCCGCCCTGAGCGCCGAACAGGAGATAAGCGCCGCCGTTTTCAGCACCAATCACGAAATCCCCAAGGCCGTCGCCGTTGACGTCGCCGGCAGCGCTAACGCTCTGGCCGAGATTGCCGCTGCCGAGCACGCCATCGACGCGTGTGCCTGCGGCGCTGCCGAGCGCGCTCACATCGACGCTGGCAGTGAAGTTGCCACTGTGGCCGAGCACCACATAGGCCAGGCCGCCGTTGTTCACGCCGATAGCGCTGCTGTAGGGCACGCCAATCAGCAGATCGGCAAAGCCGTCGCCGTTGATATCGCCGCCACCGGCCGCACTTGTGGTGCCGATATTGGGGTCCTGGAAATGCACGCCGTCCACGCCGTCGACTTGCGCGAGGGTAATGCTGTTGTCAGTCAGCACGCGCACCGCATTGGCGACATCGAGCTTCGCTGCGCCGCTCGTATAACGCGTAAAGCCGCTCAGCACCTCGCCATCGTTCTGCCATTGCCCGCTGAGGTTGACCAGATCGCTGGCATCGGCACGCACCGTCATGAGATGGGGCGCGTCGGTCAGGCGTATTACGTCGAGCGCATCGAGCGCGAGCGTATTGCTTCCCGTCGCCCGTAGATCGATGGTCTCGATGCTGCTCATGGCGGGCAGGGCGTGGCTCAGATTCACGCCACCGCCATCAACGCGCAGCGTGTCGCTGCCGCTGCCGCCATCGAGCACGCGCGCGTCGCGGTTCCACACCAGCACGTCGTTACCCGCGCCGCCGCGCAATACGTCGGCGCCGCTGAGGCCACCCAGGGTGTCGTTGCCGCGGCCACCGAGGAAGCTTTCCGCCGCCGAGGTGCCGGTGAAGACATCATTGCCGGCGCCGCCCTGACGCGTGACAGCGCCGCTGAAATCGCGGCCGTACAGCACGTAGCTTGCGCCGCTGTAGGTTTGTTGCGGGTCGCTGCGGCTGCTCGCACCGATCAGCAGATCGGCGTAACCGTCGCCATCGATATCGCCGGCACCCGCCACCGCACCGCCGCTGCCGTCACCGAATTGCGCGCCGTCGATACGCAGCCCGTTGCTGCCGTTGAGTTCGGCGAGCGCGAGGTTGGCGGTAAAGCTGCCGCCGTGACCGAACACCACGTAGCTCGCGCCACTGTTGCTGCCGTTGGTATCGGCGCTGACCGCGCCAATGATCAAATCGTCATAGCCATCGCCGTTGACATCGCCCGCGCCGCGCACCGCGCGGCCGCTGAAATCATTGGCCGCGGCGGCTTCGATACGAAAACCATTGCTGCCATCCAGCGCGTCGACAGTCAGTACCGGCGTGAAGTCGCCGCGATGCCCAAACACCACGTAGCTGGTGGCTTCGATGTCGGCGCCATCCGCGCCGATGATCAGATCGGCGACGCCATCACCATTGATGTCGCCGGCAACACTGACCGAGGTGCCAAGCTTTTCGTTGAGCACCACACCGTCAAGGCGAAAGCCGTTGTGGCCATCGAGCGCGGCGAGATCTTGGCTGGTGGCGAAGTCGCCGGTATGGCCGAACACCACATAGGCGCGGCCGCGCTCGTCGGGCGCACCGATGACGAAATCGGCGATGCGGTCGCCATTCACATCAGCGCCGCCCGCCAGCGCCTTGCCGGTCAGGTTACGGCCATCGACGCCATCGAGGCGGAAGCCGTTGCTGCCGTCGAGCGTGGCGAGGGGGACAGGCGCAGCCACGGCGTCGCGACTGCCGAATACCACATAGGCCGCGCCCGGGCCGGCTCCATAGGCACCGACCAGCACATCGTCGAAGCCGTCGCCATTCACATCGCCGGCGTTGCTGACTGCGGCACCACTGCGATGGGCAGCGCCGCTGCCATCCAGTCGAAATCCCTGGCTCTCGTTCAGGGTGGCGAGGCTCACGACCGCGGCGGAACTGGTCTGGCCCAGCAGCACATGGCTCGAGCCGGCGAAGGTCACCGCGCCGGGGTTCGCGAACGGCGCGCCGATGATGAGATCGGCGCGGCCGTCGCCATTGACGTCGCCGGCGGCGGCAACACTGAAACCGCTGCGGCCATCGGCGATTTCGCCCTCGATACGGAAGCCGTTGCTGCCATCGAGACTCGCCAACGCGATGCTCGCCGCCGGCGCGCCGACGCGGCCGAACACGACATAGCTGGTGCCGACGTTGCCGCCGAGCGTGGTATCCACGCCAAACGCGCCGACCACGAAGTCATCCAACCCGTCGCCATTGAAGTCGCCGATGCCGGACACACTGGCGCCGGCGAAGTCGAAGCCGAGGGCGCCATCCTGCCGATAGCCATCGCCGGCCGTAAGTGCGGTGAGCGACAGCACGCCGTTGATGTGGGCGTTGGCGCCGCTTTCGATTTGCAGCGTCGCGCCGGCGAGGGTGAACTGCTTGTAGGTCATGCCATCGATGACGGTATTGGCGCCGGCCTGCCAGCCGCCGTGGGCAATGACTTCGTCGTCACTGCCGGCGCGAATGCGCAGGATGTCGCTATCGGACAGACGCGCGACGAGCGCCGCGTCGAGCACGATGCGATTGGCGCCGCTGCCGCGCAGGTCGATGATTTCAAGTGCGCGCGCGGTGGCGAGCGCGTCGCGGTTCAAGAGGGTGCCGGCGCCGTCGACTTGCAGCGTGTCCGTGCCGGCGCCACCGTCGATGCGGGTGTCGTCGCGATCGAAGATCAGGCGATCGTTGCCGGCGTCGCCGCGCAGTTGATCGGCGCCCGCGCCACCGTCGAGCAGGTCGTCGTCGTTACCGCCGCGCAGGCGATCGTCACCGGTCTCACCGCGCAGTTGATCGGCGCCCGCCGCGCCGTCGAGGGCGTCGTTGCCAGCGCCACCGCGCAGACGGTCATTGCCTGTCAGACCGAGCAGGCTGTCAGTCGCGCTGGTGCCGATCAGGGTGTCATTGCCGGCAGTGCCGCGGCGTACAGCCATGCTGTTTTCCTTGCTTCTATGGGGAGCACGCGCAGGCTCGATACGGCATCGAAGCGGGCGACGGTTCGCGTCATGCTAAGCGGCGCGCTCGATTGCGAACGCGATACAGGTGGGCTGTTTGGTGAACAATTGATAAAGATGCAGGTGCAAATTCAGTTGCACGCTGATGGCGAATGTCAGGCTGAAGCCTGGCCCACAAAGGCGGCGAATGTCAGCCTGAGGCCTGGCCCACAAAGGCGGCGAATGTCAGGCTGAAGCTTGGCCCACAAAGGCGGCGAATGTCAGGCTGAAGCCTGACCCACAAAGGCGGCGAAGGTCAGCCTGAGGCCTGGCCCACCAAGGCGGCGAATGTCAGCCTGAGGCCTGGCCCACAAAGGCGGCGAAGGTCAGCCTGAAGCCTGACCCACAAAGGCGGCGAATGTCAGCCTGAGGCCTGGCCCACCAAGGCGGCGAATGTCAGGCTGAAGCCTGACCCACAAAGATAGCGGGAGAACGCACTGTGGGTCAGGCTTCAGCCTGACATTCAAACCCGCTGCACGGCAGCTCACCCTGGGAATAAGTGAGCGAATGAATGCGCACCTACAGGGGCGGCACGGGCATCGCATCTGCTGCCCACAGATGCTGGGCGGCATAGGCGCGCCATGGTCGCCAGGCTTGTGCGCGGGCGATGAACTGCGCGGCGGTCGGGCGCTGACCTTGCGCGTCGGTGAGTGCGCGCAACAGGCCGATATCGCTGGCCGGCAGGGCATCGGGTTCGCGCAGCACGCGCATCGCGATGTAGTGCGCGGTCCACGGCCCCAGGCCCGGCAGGGCGACGAGCTTCGCGATCGAGGCATCGAGCGTGGCTTCGCGCTCGAGGATGCCCGGGTTGGCGGCGACATGAGCGCCCAGCGTCGCCACTGCCTGACCGCGCTTGCCCGGCATGCCGAGACTCGCGACGTCTGCATTGGCGAGCATTGCCGGCGTCGGAAACACATGACGCAGTTCCTCGCCCTCGGTATCGGGCAGCGCCGTGCCCCAGCGCGCGGCCAGCCGTCCGCCGAGATTGCGCGCGGCGGTGACGCTGATCTGCTGGCCCAGGATTGCGCGCACTGCCTGCTCGAAGCCATCCACACTGCCGGCCACGCGCAGGCCGGGGCGGCGCGCGATGAGCGCGGCAAGGTGCGGGTCCTGGCGCAGATGCGCGGTGACCGGAGCGAGATCCGCATCGAGATCAAAGGCGCGGCGCACGCGCGGGATGATCGCGGCGAGAGCCGTGTCGTCATGGGGCGTCAGCGAGACAAGCAGGGCGTTGTCGTCAGCCGGCGCGACGCACAGCCGGCCGACATACTCGCCGCAGCGCACCGTGCGCCGATAGCACTGCCCATCGACCTGTTCGACACCGGGCAGGGCGCGCGCGCGATGGAAGATGAGAAAGAAATCCCAATCGAACGGTGGCGTAAAGCGCAGCCGCGCGCAGGGCTCAACCGCGCGTGGTGCGCTTTCGTTCATCTCGCGAACTGCCTCAGCGCACCAATTGCTCAAAACCATGGCCGGCACGCAGTACCACATCGTCCTCGCCGTGGCGGCCGGTGAACATGATGCCGACCGGCAAACCCTCGGACATTCCGGCCGGCACACTCATGGACGGATGACCGCTGGCGTCGAAAGGACTGGTGTTGCCGGTCATGTCGAGCGCGCAACCCATGATGACTTCCGGGCCGGCGTCCGGCGGCGGAATGCGATGGGCCTTCATCGGCGTGGTCGGCATGACGAGGATGTCGCAGCGCGTGAGCGCGTCGTCATAGGCGGCGCGCAGGCTGCGCACCAGGTTATGCGCCTTGGCCGAGAAGTAATGACCGTAACGCCGCCGCATGGCGAGGCCGAACAGCATGATGGTCTTGACCGTGACCGGATAATCATTGGCGCGCTCGCGGCTCGTGCGACGATAGAACTCGATGGCGGCGAGCGGAAAATGGCCGCGCACGTTGGGGCCGCTGGCGCCCTGATCGGTGAAGGTCGAGAGCGTGTTGTCCATGATGCTGGTGAACATGATGGACGGGCCCTGGGCATGCATGGGAATGGAGACGTCCTCGACCGTCGCGCCGGCTTCGCGCAGGCGCAGCGCGGTGCTGCGCACCATCGCGTCGACGTCGGCCTCCGCGCCCGGCGTGCCGAAGCCCTCGCGCACGAGACCAAAGCGCAGCCCCTTGACGCCCTGCGCCAGCGCCTGCACATAGGGCTTGGGCGCGAGGCCGGCAAACTGGCGCGGGTCGCGACCATCGTCATAACCGGCCAGCACTTCGAGCAGCAGGGCGCAGTCGGCACTGCTCATGGCCATCGGTCCGAGGTGGTCGACCGACTGCTCGATGGGCGCGGCGCCGGTATAGGGCACCAGGCCATAGGTCGGCTTGATGCCGCAGACACCGGAAAAAGATGCCGGCATGCGCACCGAACCCCCCTGATCACTGCCGATGGCGAGATCCGCTTCGCCGGTCAGGAGCAGGGCCGCGCAGCCGCTCGACGAGCCGCCGGTCATGTATTCGGGATTGCGGGGATTGCGCACCGGGCCGGTGGCCGAGGTATGGCTGCCGCCGGACAGGCAGAAGTTCTCGCACACTGCCTTGCCGACCACTTCCGCGCCGGCGTCGAGCACGCGCGTGACGACGGTCGCGTCCTCGTCGGGCACGAAGCCTTCCATGACTTTCGAGCCGTTCATCATGGGCAGGCCGGCGATGCCGATATTGTCCTTGATGATGACGCGCTTGCCGGCCAGCTTGCCGGTGGGCGCGCCCTTGATCGCGCACTTCCAGTACCAGGCGTTGTAGGGATTCTCGTCGGCGCCCGGGCGATAGCCCGCGCCGCGCGGGTATTTGACCGGCAGGCGCGGCGCCTCGAGGCTGGCGACGAGGTTGTAATCGGCGGTCAGGCCGCCCATGAAGGCGGCATACATGTCGAGTTCGCTATCGGAGAGCGACATCGCGAGAGTGTCGGCGCAGGCACGCAATTCGGCGCGCGTGACGGGAGGAACGGCGGGCGTAGACATGTTTGCTCTCCTATGGTGCGTTTCGCCTGGGACCAGGGCAGCGTCGCAACATAACCCAAGGACTGCCCGGCTCCTAGCGTGCTTGCCGCGGCTGCGAGCGCGATTGGCCTGAATCTCGCAAGTGTCGATGTGTCGGCTCGCAACCATCAGGACGATGGCGCAAGGGGAGAAAGATGCGACCAGGAATTCTCGATATCGAAGCCTCGGGTTTCGGCGACGAAGGTTATCCCATCGAAGTGGGATTCGTGCTGCCGGACGGACGCAAGTATTGCTCGCTGATCATGCCGCTGCCGGAGTGGACCCATTGGGACGAACGCGCGGAGCAACTGCACGGCATCACGCGCGCCATGCTCGCCAGTCACGGCCGCTCGGTGCGCGCGGTGGCGGAAGATCTCAATACCCTGGTCGGCGGCGGTACGCTCTACAGCGATGGTTGGGTGGTGGACAGCCCATGGCTGGCGAAGCTGTTCTACGCGGCGGGGCTCAGCCCGCACTTTCGTTTGAGCCCGCTGGAACTGATCCTCGACGAAGCACAGATGCAGTCATGGCGCGCCGCCCGCGACGGCGTGCTCGACGATTACTCCGATAAGCGTCATCGCGCCAGTTTCGATGCCTTCGTCATCCAGGAGACCTATTGGCGCACCCGGCAGTTGAGTGCGGCGTGATGCATCTCCTGTGGCTACCGTCTGGCCTCGCGCCCTGCGCGGCCCTGTCGGCCGACTTCCTTGTGGGTTAGATTGAAGGAAAATGAAGCTCGTCTTGCGCAGGTGCGAATTCATGCGCACATTCATTCCCGAATTGCCTTCGATGGCGCGCCATTGCATGTGCGAATGAATTCGCACATGCGGCCGCCCAGACCTAATGCAGATCCGGCGCGCGCCAGAATTCGCGTCGATCGACAGACGGCACGCGCACTTCGAAGCTGCGCCCTTCGCGCTGCACCGTCAGTGGAATCTCGCAGCCTGCCGAGCCCTGTGCCCACACCGTGCGGAACAAGGTCGCGAGACCGTTGACCGGACGACCGCCGACTTCGAGGATCACATCGCCCGTGCGCAATGAGGTCTGCGCGGCCGGCGCGTCGTCGTAGACGCCCGCCACCAGAAGTTGCGCATCGACTTCCGACACGAACATGCCCAACCACGGGCGCGCCGGTTTGAGGGTGCGGCCATAGCTCATGAGATCGGCCATGATCGGTTCCAGCAGATCGACCGGCACGCTCATGTTGCCATCCTGGCCGGCCATCTGCGGCAGCACCTGATCGATGTACAGCGAGCCGATGCCGCACAAGCGACCGTCGGCGCCGATCAGCGCCGCGCCGCCCCAGTTGGGATGGGGAGGCGCGGTGTATATGGCTTCGTCCAGCACGTATTCCCAGTAGCCGGCGAATTCGCGTTTGGCCGCGACGCGCGCCTTCAAGGCGTGGGCGCGCCCGCCGCAACCGGCCAGCACCACTTCCTGCTGTACGCGCAGATCCTTGGCGCTGCCGAGGCCCAGTGCCGGCAGATCGAGACTGCCCAGCGCCTGCACCAGGCCGAGGCCGCTTTCATAGTCATAGCCGACCACGTCGCCCCGCACCGCGCGGCCGTTATTGCCGACCAGCCACACTTCATTGGCCTCGGTGACGAGGTAACCAATGGTCAACACCAGACCGCGCTCGCCAATCAGCACACCATGACCGGCGCGCTCGGTGCCGAGGATGTTGGCGGTGAAGGCGTCGTCCGGAATGCGCGTGCGCAAGGACACCACGGCATCCAGCGCGCGCTCGAGATCGTAGGCGACGTCGCTGGCCTGCGGACGTTGGTTGGGCGGGATGCTGGGCTGAGGGTGATCGCTCATGGGGACGTCCGGGTCGTTGTGTCCGTCGTTATACTCCAAATCGCCGCCCCGCAGAAATCACGCAGGGCGGCAGGTTGGACCAGCACAGCGTTCATCAGTGAGGTCACGATGGTTTCGAGCACAGCAGATGCGAGCGCGCGGCTCGCGACACTCATCGCACACAGCCAACGTATCGTCGCTTTCACCGGTGCGGGCATCAGCACCGAGTCCGGCATTCCCGATTTCCGCAGCCCGGGCGGCATCTGGTCGCGCATGCAGCCCATCGATTTTCGCGACTTCCTCAGTTCAGCCGACATGCGTCGCGAAGCGTGGCGGCGCAAGGCAGTCATCGATCGCGACTTCCAGCAGGCCGCGCCGAACCGCGGACATCGCGCGCTGGCGGCGCTGGTGAAGCGGGGCGTGATGAACGCCATCATCACGCAGAACATCGATGGTCTGCATCAGGCTTCGGGCGTACCCGGCGATAAAGTCATCGAACTGCATGGCAATGGCACCTATGCCGCTTGCCTCGATTGCGGCCTGCGTTACGAACTCGCGCCCATCATGGCCGCTTTCACACGCGACGAGACGCTGCCCGAATGCGATGCATGCGGCGGCATCATCAAGTCCGCGACGATTTCCTTCGGGCAGTCCATGCCGCAGGCCGCCATGGCGCGCGCGCAGGCCGAGAGTGTGGCCTGCGATCTGTTCATCGTGCTGGGATCATCGCTGGTGGTCTATCCCGCCGCCGGCTTCCCGGCCCTTGCCAAGCGGCGCGGCGCGAAGCTCGTGATCATCAATCGCGAAGCGACGGATCAGGATGTCAGCGCCGATCTCGTCGTGCATGACGAAATCGGCGCGACCCTCGGTGAGGCGGTGGGAGTGGCGTGAGTAGCTTTCTCCCGCAGGTGCGAATGAATTCGCACCTGCGGAAAGGCGCCCTCAGTTCACCCGCGCGATTGCCGCCGCATATTCATCCAGGATGGCGAGCGCCTCATCGCGCGGAAAATCCGCCAGCGGCAGCAGCACTCGATTCGCGCCGGTCGAAATCATCCGTTCCAGCCGTTTCGGGTCCAGCCCACGCTCGGCGCGCACTTCGGCCAGTACCGTGACATCGAGCTTGTCCGCATCGCGACCGCGGGCCTGCATGGCGGCGCGGATATCGGCCAGCGCGCCCGGAATGTCTTCTATCAGGCCTTCAATCGGCATCCAGCCGTCGCAGTATTCGGCGATGCGCGCCGGCACATATTTCGAATAGGCGCCCATCAGCACCGGTGGGCCACCGGCCTGCAGGGGCTTGGGCCAGCACCACATCGGCGGCAGGTCGACGAACTTGCCGTGGTATTCGGGCACGTCGTCGTTCCAGATGCTGCGGATGGCGAGCATGCGTTCACGCGTGACCTTCCAGCGATCGGCAAAGGCCACGCCATGGTCTTCCATCTCCTCGGCGTTCCAGCCGGCGCCGATGCCGAACAACAGCCGTCCGCCGGACAGGCGGTCCAGCGAAGCGGCGGCCTTGGCGAGGTTGATGGGGTCGTGCTCGGTGACGAGGGTGACGCCGGTGCCAAGCTTGAGCTTGCGGGTGGTCGCGGCCGCTATCGACAAGGCCACGAACTGATCATGACTGTGCCAATACATCGCCGGCAGTTCGCCGCCGCCGACAAAGGGTGAACGGCGACTGGTCGGGATATGGGTGTGCTCGGCGTAGAACAAGGACTCGAAGCCGCGCGCTTCGAGTGCGGGCGCGAGATCCTGGGGTTCGATGCTGGTGTCGGTCGGAAAGCAGACGATGCCGAAATCCATGGGAGCCTCCTCAGCAGTTTTCAGACGCCTCCCGCAGGTGCGAATTGATTCGCCCATTCATTGGCCGCTCGGCGACATGGCGTGCGGTTTGAATGTGCGAGTCAATTCACCCCTGCGGGAAATGGGATCATCGGTCGGTTACACCCCGCCCCACGTCTCCGCGGTATGCAGACGCGACAGGTAGATTTTCTTGATCTTCCAACTCTCGCCTTCCTTGACGTAGTCCTCGTGATAGTGGCCCCAGCCCTGGAACGTGCCCTGCGGCGAGCGAATGAAATCCCACATCGACCAGATACCCTTGGCGGTGGTCGGGCTGGTCAATTCGATCTCCGGCATGTAGCCCTGGTGGATGGAGCGCGCGGTCGTGAACAGACCGCTCACGCCCGCCACCAACGCGTCGACGCCCTGGCAGGTGATGGGATCGGTCGAGGCCGTCATTTCCAGGCGCGGCGGGCCGTCGTAGGTCGCGACCACGTCGGCGGTGAAACACTTGCGCCACTCGTCCCACACACGCGTGTCCATGTGACGGAAATAGCGTGCCTTGAGCTGTTTGATCTGTTCGATTTCTTCGAGATTGCTGGCCATGGTGTCCCCCTTGCCTGTACTGCACACGCCGGGCGGCGCGCGTTGTCGATTCTAGGGCGCGCGGCCGGCGCGCGCATTACGCACTCGGGGAATGCCCGGCCGCATCGAGTTGCGCCGCGATGGCGGTCTGCGCCGAGGGCGCGAGCAAGACGCCGTTGACCGTGCCGGGATAGAGACGGCCACTGGCCTGCAGCAGGTCGAACGCCTCGCCATCGACACGCGAGTCGCAGCAATGGAAGTCATGCCCCTCGCGCAACATCGTGCCCAGCGCCTTGAAGGCGCGAAATGCCGCGCCCTTGGCGCGGCCGTGGGCCTGATCCATTTCGCGAAAGGTCAGCAGGGAGGGATCGGCGATGAGTTGTTCGAGCGTGCTCATGACATCGGTGGGGCCGGCGCAACGGACAGCCACTCTAGCCGCTCGCCGCCGGCGGGTGTAGCCCAGGGGCAGCGCGCGCCGGGCTATCATGCCGCCATGCAATGCGCCACCTTCCGGCCCGAGCCTGCGGCGCGGATGGTCCGGCCCACAGGGGAAAGACATGAGCGAATTGACCCGCGGCCTGCGCGCCGTCACCCTGCGTCAATTGCGCACCTTCCATGCGGTTGCGCGTCTGCAGAGCTTCACCGCCGCGGCGCGTGAACTGCATGTCACGCAGCCCGCCATCTCCATGCAGATACGGGAACTGGAAGACGCCTGCGGTAATGCACTGTACGAACGTATCGGCCGTCGCGTGCAATTGACGGCGGCGGGCGCGGAACTCGCGGCCTGCGCGCAATCGATCCTCGAACTCCTGCACGATACCCACGAACGGCTGGACGCACTGGCCGGACTGCGCGCCGGCACCCTCAAGCTCGGCGCGATCAGCACCGCCAAGTATTTCACCCCGGCCTTGCTTGCGGCGTTTCGCGCCCGTCACCCCGGCGTTGCCATCCAGTTCAAGGTCGGCAATCGCGAGGACATCGTGCGGCGCATGCGCGACAACGAATTCGATCTGGCGATCATGGGCCGTCCGCCCGCCGATCTCGCCACCATTGCCGCGGGTTTCGCCGCCCACCCGCTGGTGGTGGTGGCCGCGCCCGATCATCCCCTGGCCGGGGTTCACGACATAAGCTTCGCGCGTCTGGCGAGTGAAATCTTCCTGGTGCGTGAACCGGGCTCGGGCACGCGTGCGGCGATGGAGGAAGTGTTCGCCGCCCACGGTCAGAGCGTGGCGTCGAGCATGGAAATGAGCAGCAACGAGACCATCAAGCAGGCGGTCATCGCCGGCCTCGGGCTGGCTTTCATTTCCGCCCATACCATCGGTCTCGAACTCGCCACCGGACGTCTGGTCACGCTCGAAGTGCAAGGACTGCCGCTTGCACGGCAGTGGTATGTCATTCATCTCGCCGCCAAACGTTTGTCGCCGATAGCCGCGGGTTTTCGTGATTTCCTGCTCGAGCACGGCAAGGCCGTGATCGACGACACGGTCAACCGTCGCGCATGAACGATCAGCGGTCCCCGTCCGACGTTCACGACGTGACGGAGCGCGCTTCAATCCAGTGCGCCAACATGCCAATATCGATGCCATGAAGGGCATTGGCGGCGACAGATCATTGCAGGGACGTGCTGGCGCGGGAGAGCGGGGCACATGCCTGCCGTGCGTATCGAGGCCATAAAGCGCTGGGCGCGCGCGCGCAATCTGCGTCGTCGCCATGTGGTGCTGGGCGGCATTCTGGTGGTGCTGCTGGTGAGCTTCATCTATGTGACGCGACCGGCTGTGCAACGCCAGTTCGCGTTGGACAGGCTCGGCCCGCAGGTCGACAGCCTCGCCATCGAATTCGTGCAGATCACGCCGTGGTCCGCCGAGTTGCGCGGCGTGGATATCGGCGTCGGTGGCGGGCGCTATCACATCGGCGCGCTGAGCTTGGGCTTCAACCCGCTCGCGGCACTGGCGCATACCCTTTCGATTCGCGATCTGCGTCTGCTCGACACCGTCATCGATGTGCGCGACATGCCGCCGGGGCCGCCCGCGACCACACCCTTCCCCGGTGTGCTGGCGGTGATGAACGCAGGTTATGCCTTGAAGCTCGACAGCCTGGACGCACGTCTGGCGGTGCTGCTGAAAGGCGAGCAGAAACTCGACCTGACGCTGCACGGCAGCGGCTTTGCGCCCATGCGGGTCGGCAATCTCAGTCTCACCACACGCTATACACCGGCCACCGGGCAGGCGCCGCTCGATGCCAGTGGACGGGTGTCCATCACGCAATTGAATCGTGGCCGTGTGCGCTTGCTCGATGCCAAGGTCGAGTCCGATCTGCCGCTGCCGCCGGCGAGCGAGGCCCAGCGTCTCGAGTTGATGCTCGAAGTCGAACCGCCGCCGGAGTATCTCGACGAACGCAGAAAGGCGCAGGTGGTCACCGCACCGGACGGCACACAGCACACCGTGCCCGATCCCGAATCCCACTCCCTGCGCATACGCCTGGGCAACGAAGCACCGGCGCGCTTTGAAATCTCCGGGCGTTACCGCGGTGAGGACGGCGTGTTCCGCGGGCATTACCGCCTTGCCGATATCGCCAGACTGCTCGCTGCCCTGCGTGCCGGCGCGCCCTTGCCGGAACTGGTGACCGACACCCACGGCCAGATTGAAGTGGACAGCCTCCATCTGCGTGGCACGCTGGCGCTGGAGTCGAAAACGCGGGTCAGCGCGCTGCAGCGTGTGCTCGGCGAAACCGCCGCCCTGCCCACCCATCTCGATGTCGCGCTGTCGACCCACGGCAGCTTCGACGCCGAGCAGTTCACGCTCGATGCGCTCACGCTCGACGTCATCGACACCAGCACCATCAATCGCCTCATGGCGGTGATGGTCGCGCCGCTCACCGTGCCCTATGCGGCGCCGCTCGGACTTTTGGAGACGCCGCGCGAACTGGCGCGCCTGGCGGTCGGTCCGCTGCCCCTGGCGTGGCTGCAGGGCCTCGCGCAAGGGCAGGTCTTGAATGGCGAACTGCTCGGTCCCTTCGCGCTCGGCATCGACGCGCAGAAGCGCATCCGCCTCGAAGCACTCGCGCCGCTGTCCTTGAGTGGCGTGCGGGTGGCGACTGTCACCAGCGCTCCGCTCGCCGATGACGATCCGGCCGCCAAACCGCAGCCGGCGACGCAGACGGTGCTGGTCGAAGACCTGAACCTGAGTGCCCGCCCGACAGCCAGTTGGTCGGCGGACTTTCTGCGCTATGCCTTGAACGATGTACGCATCGTGGTCGGCGAGGCCAAGCTCGCCGAGTTCGACTTGAAGGCGGCGAGCAAGCAGGACGGTGAAGCCGAACGCACCTGGCGCTATCGCACCGACGCCGCGGTGCACTACGACGCGCTGGCCGCGGTGCCGGCCGCCGCCGAGCGCATCCAGGACTATCCGCTGCCGGCCGGCACCAGCCTCGCGTTCTCCGGCACGCTGACCCAGCGCGCACAGGCACTGTCGGTGGAAAACGCACGGCTCGATGTCAGCGGTGAGCAGCGTCCCGATCTCGTGCAGATCGCCGGCCTGCGGCCATTCCATTTCACGCTCGGCGATACCCTTGCCTTCAGCAACCCGGAAGGCGACCTCGCGACGCTCGCCACGCGCGGAATCGATCTTGCCTGGCTCAATCCGCTGTTGCAGGGCATGAGCTTGAGCGGTCGCCTTGCGAGCGCCGATTTCAAACTGGTGGCGCCGAGCGCCGGCAGCTTGAATCTGAGCGCCGCCGGCCCGCTGGCGGTCGAGGGCTTCGGTGTGAATCGCGATGGTCAGGCGCTGTTGCGCGGTCTCGCCATCAAGGTCTCACCGGACCTCCATTACAGTGCGTCCGACACGCAGGCGACGTTCAGGAATCTCAGCATCCGCAGCCGTGGCGGCAATCTCGTGCAAGGCGAACTCGATGTCGCCCTGCATAAGGAAACGGATCAGCCGCTGCAGATTGCGACCAAGGGGCGTCTGGCGCTCGATGTCGCTCGGCTTGCCGGCCAGCCGGTGGTGGCGGCGGCCTTGAGCGAACCGCTACCGGACGTCGCGCTCAAGGCGGCGCTCGATTTCGACCTCGGCCTCAAGGGCGAAACGATTCAGGTCAATCGCAGTCACGCCGAACTCAGGATCGGCGAGCGCGCCATGCTCAAGCTCGAAGCGACGCCCGGTCTCGCCCTCAAGACCCGGCTCGCCAGCGGCGAGGATCTCGCCCAGCATTTCGTCGGCGCGGCCGCGCTCGATGTCAGCGACCTGTCCTCGGAAACACTGAACCGCTTCGTGCCGCTCGGCCCTTTGAGTTTCGCCGAGATCAATTCGAGCTTGAGGATCCGCTCCGACGGTCGCATCCTGCGCGCCTCGACGCTGGCGCCGCTCGGTATCGACGCGGTGAGGGTCAACGATGCCGGACGCGAACTGCTGCGCGAGTTCTCGCTCAAGACCGATGCCAATGTGCGCGTCGAAGGTCATGAGATCCGCACCACGCTGGAGAAATTCACGCTGAGCTTCGCCGCGCAGCCGTCCACGCCGGCCCTGACCGGCGATATCACGGCCCACATCGATCCTGATCTCACCGTACCGCTGACCATGCTCGAGGCCTCGCTCGGCGCCGATCTGCCGCAACTCCTGTCGCAGCCGGCAGTGATGCCCGGGCACAAGCTCAAGACCGGTTCGCTGGCCTTGAAAGTCGGTGTCGACGCGCAACGCAGGATTGCCGCCAATGCCCTGCTCGACAATCTCGCGTCCGACGAGCCGCTGGCCGTCAAGACCTTCGAGTTTCCGATCACCGGCGAGATGGCCGCCGATGGCCAGGGCTTCTCGTTCAACGCGCCCCTGATCGGTCGCGGCAAGTCCGGCGTCAGCAATGCCACGGTCGCCGCCCACTATGCGCCGCAGCCCGAGGAAGTGCGGGTCCTGAAGCTCGACATCGCCAGCGAGGTGTTCTATCTCAACGATATCCTCGCCACCGCCCAGGCCATCCGCACCGGCAGCGCGGCGCCGCCGCCGGCCGCCGAGGCCAAGGTCGAGAAGGCCGCCAAGCCGGTCAAGCTGGCGCTCGATCAGACACCGGACGAGAAAGCGGTGTGGAAGATAGTGCCGCCGGCGGTGGTCATCAATCTGCAGGTCGACAAACTGTTCTACACAGACTATCTGGCCTTCTCCGACGTCGGCGGGGAAATCGACGTGCGCAGCCGCCGTCTCGGTCTGCACGGCATCAAGGCCCACTTCCATGACAGCGCCCTCAGCATCGAGGGGCTGACGCGTTTCGACGCCAACGCCGTGCCGCCTTACCACCTCGAACTCAGTGGCGACATCAAGGATTTCAATCTCAACGAATTCTTCACCGAACTGGTGCCCGGCGAAAAGCCGCGGGTGGAGGGACTGTTCGCCGGCGATGTGAAAGCGTCCGGCGCCTTCCCCAACTTCACGCAACTGCGCAACAACATCCTGTTCGACATGCATATGCAGAGTCGCGATGGCCTGTTCCGCACATTGCCGCCGGACAGTGGCCTGGTGTTGGGCGCCACCGACGTGCTCGGGGTGGTGGGCGAAGCGCTGTCCTATGTGCCGACCGGCGGCTTCGGGGCCGGTGCCATCGCACGTCTGGTGAACTACATCGTCAAGATTGATTACGACACCATCGACATCCATCTGCTGCGCGACGAGACGCGCAACGTCACCATCGAGCAGTTCCAGGTCTTGAGTCCGACGGTGGCGCTGACCGCCAGTGGCGGCATCCAGTACGAGGAGGGCAGCGACATCTTCGACAGCCCGCTGGAACTGAACGCCCATCTCGACATGCTGGGGCGCGGCGCGGCGATTCTCTACAGCATGGATCTCATGCAGAACGAGCGCAGCCCGCTCGGTTACTGGCGCGGCCCCGAGTTCCGCATCTGGGGCACCGCCGCCGATGCCCATTCGAATTTCGAGGAAGTGGTCAACAAGGCCGCCGACGGCACCACCAAGGGCGCCTTCCTGCGCCCCATCTCCGGCATCATCGGCAACCTCAAATACCGCTGGTTCGACAGCGACAGCCGCAAGCGCGAAGCCATGCAGCTCGAGCGGCGGGAGAAGCGCATCGAGCAAGGTCTGCCGCCGGAAGAAGGGCCGGCGGCGCCCGTGCCCTGACGCCCCTACGACAGAGCCTCACCCACATTCAAACCATTGCGGCCATGCACGGCCGAAATCTGGTAGAGCCGGCGCGCCTGCCAGTCCTGCAGCTGCGACCAGTCGAAACGCCAGCGCCATTGGTGGGCCGCGACCCCGGGCATGTTCATGCGTGCCTCGCTGCCGAGCCCCAGCACGTCCTGCATGGGATAGAAGGCGTAACGGGCACTGGACATCGAGGCCGCGTGGATCAGATCCCAGCCCATCTCGTGACCGTCGGTCTTGAGATAGGTGCGCACGAAATCACGCTCGTGCCCGGAGGCCTGGGCGAACCAGCCCAGCGTGGTGTCGTTGTCGTGGGTGCCGGTATAGACCGCGGTGTCTTCCGGCAGGTTGTGCGGCAGATTGAGATCGTGGGCGTCGGCCGCGAAACCGAACTGCAGCACGCGCATGCCGGGCAGTCGGGCGGCGCTGCGCAAGGCATGCACGGCCGGCGTGATGGTGCCGAGATCCTCGGCGATCAGCGGCAGGCCGCCGCGTGTCACGCCGAGGCCCGTCTCCAGCGCCTCGAAGAAGCTGCGACCGGGGCCGGGCTGCCAACGACCGTCCACCGCGGTGTCGGCCTCGGCGTTCACTTCCCAATAGGATTCGAGCGCGCGGAAATGATCGATGCGTACGATGTCGGCCAGGCGCAGGGCTGAGCGCAGACGCGCCTGCCACCAGGCAAAGCCGTCTTCGGCGTGGCGTTCCCAGCGGTACAGCGGATTGCCCCACAACTGGCCATCGGCGCTGAAATAATCGGGCGGCACGCCCGCCACGACGCGCGGCTTGCCGAGGTCGTCGAGTTCGAACAAGCCGGGTGCGGCCCATACATCGACGCTGTCCCAGGCGACATAGATGGGCATGTCACCGACCACGCGGATGCCGCGCTCGTGGGCGTAATCACGCAAGGCCTGCCACTGGCGCGCGAAGCTCCATTGCACGAACGACCAGAAATCACACTCGGCGCTCAGGCTGGACCGCGCGGCGCGCAGGGCGGCCGCCTCACGCGAGGCAATCTCACTCGGCCATGCGGTCCAGGTGCGCGCCTCGCCATGGCGATCGCGCAGCGCCATGAACAGCGCGTAGTCGGCCAGCCAGGCATGCTGCTCGCGACACCACGCGCGGAATTCGTCGTGCAGCGCGGTGAAGCGATGGGCCTGCGAGAAGAATGCGCCGGCGGCGAGATGCAGCAGCCGAAAACGCAGGCGACTGGTGGCATCGAAGTCGATAGCCGCGGGCGAGGCCGCCAGGCGACTGTACTCGCAGGCCAGCATCTCGGCGTCGAGCAGATCGAGCGCAGCCAGTTCGTCGGGCGAAATCAGCAGCGGATTGCCGGCATGGGCCGAGGGGCTGGTGTAGGGCGAATAGCCCGGCCCGACGGGATTGAAGGGCAACACCTGCCACAGACTCTGGCCGGCGCTCGCGAGCCAGTCGATGAACTGGCGCGCCGCCTGCCCGAAATCGCCGCTGCCGGCGTCGCGTCGAACACCGGCTTCATCCATCGGCGCCGGCAGGGAGGTCGGATGCAGCAGGATGCCGCTGGCCCGTGGTGCTTTCATGATCCTGTCTCCGCACGGCCCTGCAGCACGGTGACGCTGCGCGCCTTGAGCGAAATGCTGTCGCTCTCGACCCGTTGCCCATCGACCGCGAACGGTGCGGCGAGGGCGGTATCGAAACGCAGCGTCCATTGACCCGTTGGCAGCGGGAACGGGCAGTCCTTCTGTTCGGCATTGAACAGCACCAGCAGCGGCGCCGTGCCTTCGATGGCACGCGCCCCAAGCAGCATGCCGAGCACGAAACGCTGGGCTTCCTGCCAGTGTTCGCTGCGCATCTCGCGGCCCATGCGGTCCAGCCACACCACGTCACGGTGGCCGTCACCGTCGTGCTCGCCGTTCCACCATCGCCCGTCGCGCAACTGCGGCGTGGCGCGGCGCAACTCGATGAGACGCGCGGTGAAGTCGAGCAGCGCTTCGTCGCCGCGCGACCAGTCGTACCAGCTGATCTCATCATCATGGGCATAGGCATTGTTGTTGCCCCGCTGCGTGCGGCCCAGCTCGTCGCCGCCGAGCAGCATGGGCACGCCGCGCGACAACAGCAGGGTGGCGAGCAGGGCGCGCTTCAAGCGCGTGCGCAGCGTGTTGACCATCAGCAAATTGGTCTCGCCCTCGGCGCCGCAATTCCAGCTCAGATTGTGATTGTGGCCGTCGCGATTCTCTTCGCCATTGCTTTCGTTGTGCTTGCGGTCGTAGCTCACCAGATCATGCAGGGTGAAACCGTCATGGGCGGCGATGAAATTGATGCCGGCGAAGACGCCGCGGCCACCGTGATGGAAGATCTCGCTGGAGCCGGCGAGGCGCGCCGCGAATTCGCCGCGGTCGGCGGTCTTGCGAATCCAGAACGCACGCACGGCATCGCGATAGCGATCGTTCCATTCCGACCAGCCGGGCGGAAAGTGCCCGAGTTGATAGCCGCCGGGGCCGGCATCCCAGGGCTCGGCTATGAGCTTCACGCGCGACAATATCGGATCCTGCGCAACGGCCATGAGGAAGGGATGTCGTGCATCGAAGCCCTGCGGGCCACGCGCCAGCGAGGCGGCGAGATCGAAACGGAAACCGTCGACATGCATGTCGGCGACCCAGTAACGCAGCGAGTCGAGCACGAACTGCAGCACCCGCGGTTGCGAGATGTCGAGACTGTTGCCGGTGCCGGCGTGGTTCTCGTAGAAACGCGCATCTTCGTGGCGCAGGCGATACCAGCTCGCATTGTCGAGGCCACGCCAGGAGACGGTCGGGCCGCGCTGATCCGATTCCGCCGTGTGATTGAACACCACGTCGAGTATGACTTCGATGCCGGCTTCGTGCAGGCGACGCACCATGGTGCGGAATTCGCGCACGGCGTCGAATGCGGCGAAGCGCGCGTCCGGCACGTTGAAGGCCAGGGTGTTGTAGCCCCAGTAGTTGTGGGCGCCGCGGCGCGCGAGATTGTGTTCGGTCAGATGCTGATGCACGGGCAGCAGACTGACGGCCGTCACACCGAGGCGACGCAGGTGCTCGATGGCGGGCGGCGATGACACGCCGAGAAAACGCCCGCGTTGTTCCGGATCGACCGCCGGATGGCGCCAGGTGAAACCTTTGACGTGCACCTCGTAGAGCATCGTGTCGGCAAGCGGAGTGAGCGGCGGACTGTCATCGCCCCATTCGAAGCTGTCGACCTCCACCGCGGCCTTCGGCATGTCGCGGGCGTTGTCCAGCGCGACATGCCGGTCCGCGCTGTCGTGCACGTCGCCCAGATGGGCTTCGCTCCAGCGCCACTGGCCGACCAGGCGCCGCGCATAGGGATCGAGCAGCAGCTTGTTGGGATTGAAGCGATGCCCGCGTGCGGCGTCCTGCGGTCCATAGGCGCGCAGGCCATAGACCAACCCCGCGCCGGCGCCCGGCAACAGGCCATGCCAGACGCCATCGGTATAGGCCGGCAGGGCGACGCGCGCCAGTTCGTGGGCGCCATCGCGATCGTAGAGACACAGTTCAATACGCGTGGCATGGGCGGAGAACACGGCGAAGTTCACGCCCGCGCGGGTCAGCGTCGCGCCGAGGGGCCAGGGAGTGCCGGCTTCGAGAGTCATGGGTGTCAGTCGGTCCAGTGCAGAAACAGGGCGCCGAGCGGCGGCAGGTCGAGCAGCAGCGAATGACTGCGCCCATGGGCGGCGATGGCGTCGGCCAGCAGGCGCGCGCCATGATTGCCGAGATTGCTGCCGCCGTAATGGCCGGAGTCGGAATTGAGGCACTCGTGCCACGCGCCGTCGGCGGGCACACCCAGGCGATAAGCGTGACGCACCACCGGCGTGAAATTGAAAACCGCGACGAGCCGTTCATGACTGTGGTGGCCGTAACGCATGAAGGCCAGCACGCTCGTATCATGCTCGTCATGGCTCAGCCACTCGAAGCCGGCGGCCTCGCTGTCGCGCGCATGCAGCGCCGGCAGGCGGCGATAGCGTTCGTTCAGATCACGCACCAGATGCTGCACACCGCGGTGGGCGGCATCATCGAGCAGATGCCAGTCGAGACTCTGGTCGTGATTCCATTCGCGTTCCTGGCCGAATTCGCCGCCCATGAACAGCAGCTTGCGGCCCGGATGGGCATACATGAAGGCCAGCAGCAGGCGCAGATTGGCGAAGCGCTGCCAGCGGTCGCCCGGCATCTTGTTGAGCAACGAGCCCTTGCCGTGCACAACTTCGTCGTGGGACAGCGGCAGGATGAAATGCTCATTGAAGGCGTACAGCAGGCCGAAGGTCAGCTCATTCTGATGATGACGGCGATAGACCGGGTCGCGCGCGAAATAGCGCAGGACGTCATTCATCCAGCCCATGTTCCACTTGTAATGGAAGCCGAGGCCGCCGCTCGAGGTCGGCTGACTGACGCCCGGCCAGCTGGTCGATTCCTCGGCAATGGTCAGCGCCTGCGGATAATCGGCGCCGAGTTCTTCGTTCATGCGCTTCAGAAACGCGATCGCTTCGAGGTTCTCGCGCCCGCCATGCACGTTCGGGATCCACTCGCCGGCCGCGCGACTGTAATCGCGATAGATCATCGAGGCCACCGCATCGACGCGCAGGCCATCGATGCCGAAGCGCTCTATCCAGTAGCGCGCATTGCCGATCAGAAAATCGCGGACTTCAAAACGCCCGTAGTTGTAGATCAGCGTGCCCCAGTCGGGATGACTGCCTTCGCGCGGGTCGGCGTGCTCATAGAGATGACTGCCATCGAAGCGCGCGAGGCCATGCAGGTCGGCGGGAAAGTGGCCCGGTACCCAGTCGAGGATCACGCCCACATCCGCCGCGTGACAGCGCGCGATGAAGCGCAGCAGGCCGGCGGGGTCGCCGCAACGCGCGGTCGGCGCATACAGGCCTATCGGCTGATAACCCCACGAGCCGTCAAAGGGGTGCTCGGCGATGGGCATCAGTTCGAGATGGGTGAAACCGAGATCCTGTGCGTAGGGAATCAGTGTATCGGCCAGTTCGTCCCAGCTCGGCCAGCGATTGCTCTCGGCGCTGGCGCGGCGCCACGAACCGACATGCACCTCGTAGACCGCCATCGGCATGTCCTGCCGCAGCGTGCGCGTGTTCGGCGCGCAGGCGGGCAGCGTGGCGGCAACCACCGAGGCAGTCGCCGGCCGCAGTTCGGCCTGCCGCGCATAAGGATCGGCGCGCCACGGCTCGTGGGCGCCATGCATGTCGAGGATGGCGAATTTATAGCGCGCGCCGGCGGCGACCGCCGGTACGAAGATCTCCCACACACCGGCTTCACGTCGCAGCCGCATCACATGGCGGCGCGCATCCCATGCATTCCAGTCACCGACCACCGACACCCGTCGCGCGTGAGGCGCCCACACCGCGAACATCGTGCCGTCCACCCCATCGATGCTGCACACGTGGGCGCCGAGTTTCTCGTAGGGACGCTGTTCGGTGCCTTCGGCCAGCAGCCATAGATCGGTGGCGCCGAGCAGGGGCAGGTGACGATAGGGATCGTCGAGGGCCGCGCTGCGCTGGCCGCTCGACCACTCGATGCGCAGGCGGTAATCGGGACGTTTATGCACCCGCGGCACACGGGCCGTGAACAGGCCGCGCGAATCTTCGCAGTTCAGCGTCGCGAGCACCCGCTCGCCGCCCGGCGACAGCACATCGACACTGACGGCGCCGGGCAGGAAAGCGCTGATCCACCAGCGCCCCTGTGCGTCGGGATGCGGCCCCAGCATGGCAAAGGGATCGCCATGTTCACCGCGCAGCAATGCGTCCCAGGCACCGGGCGGCACCTCGGGCCCGCATTCACTCGCTTTCGTCATGGGTGATTCAGTCGACGACGGGAGCGACGTGCCAGATCTGCTCGGCATACTCGGCGATGGTGCGGTCGCTGGAGAAGACGCCCATGCCGGCGACATTGAGCAAGGCGCGACGCGCCCAGGCCTGGCTGTCGCGATACAAGGCATCGACATGCCCCTGCGCCTCGAGATAGGAGGCAAAGTCCGCCAGCAGCAGATAATGATCGCCGAAGCGCAGCAGGGAGTCGACCAGCGCCACGAAGCGCTGCGGTTCCTCGGGCGAGAACTCGCCTTGCGCGATGCTGTCCAGCACGCGTTTCAACACCGGATTGTGTTCGTAGTGATCGAGCGGGCGATGGCCGCTGACGCGCAGGTGTTCGACCTCGGCGGCGTTCATGCCGAAGATGAACATGTTGTCGGCGCCCACTTCCTCGCGGATTTCGATGTTGGCGCCATCCAGGGTGCCGATGGTCAGCGCGCCGTTCAAGGCGAATTTCATGTTGCCGGTGCCGGACGCCTCGGTGCCGGCGGTCGAAATCTGTTCCGAGAGATCGGCGGCCGGCATCATGAGTTCCGCCACCGACACGCCATAGTTGGGCACGAACACCACTTTCAGCAGATGGTTGACGCGGTCGTCGTTGTTGATGCGGGCGGCGATGTCGTTGATGAGTTTGATCACGAGCTTGGCCATGCGATAGGCCGACGCCGCCTTGCCGGCGAAGAACACCGTGCGCGGCACCCAGCCGGCATCGGGGTTCTCGAGGATGGCGTGATAGCGCGCCACCACGTGCAGTGCATTCAGCAACTGACGCTTGTACTCGTGGATGCGTTTGACCTGCATGTCGAACAGCGAATGGGGATTGACCTCGATGCGCATCTGGCGCTCGACCCAGGCCGCGAGGCGCTGTTTGTTGGCGAGTTTGACGGCGGCGAAGCGCGTCAGCAGCGCGGCATCGTTGGCTTGCGCGCGCAGCTCGCCGAGTTCCCCGAGATCGCGCCGCCAGCCGAGGCCCAGACGCTCGTCGAGCAGCGCCGTCAGACCGCGATTGGCGCTCACCAGCCAGCGGCGCGGCGTGATGCCATTGGTCTTGTTGCAGAAACGCGCCGGCCACAGCCGCGCGAAGTCGGCGAAGATGGTCTGGGTAATGAGATTGCTGTGCAGCTTGGACACGCCGTTGACGGTGTGACTCGCGACCACCGACAGATGGGCCATGCGCACGCGGCGCTCGCCCGACTCGTCGATCAGCGACAGGCGCGCGAGCAGGGCCGGGTCATCGCCGAAGCGCGCGCGCACTTCGACCAGATGCCGCCCGTTGATCTCGAAAATGATGTCGAGGTGCCGTGGCAGCACGCTGCGCATCATTTCCAGCGGCCAGGTCTCGAGCGCCTCCGGCATCAGGGTGTGATTGGTGTAGGAGAAGATGCGCGTGCACATGCCCCAGGCGTCGGCCCATTCCAGGCGGTGGACGTCGAGCAGCAGGCGCATCAGCTCCGGCACGGCGATGGCCGGGTGGGTGTCGTTCAGATGCACCGCGACCTTGTCCGGCAGTTGTTCGAAATCCGCATGCTCGCGCATGTAGCGCGTGAGGATGTCCTGCATCGAAGCGCTGGTGAAGAAGAATTCCTGGCGCAGGCGCAGTTCGCGGCCCTGGTAGCTGGAATCGTCCGGGTAGAGCACGCGGGTCACGTTCTCCGACAGATTCTTGGCCCGCACCGCGCGCATATAGTCGCCCTGATTGAACAGCGCGAGATCGAGCGATTCGGCGGCCTTGGCGTGCCATAGACGCAAGGTGCTGACGGCACGCGTGCCGTGGCCGGGCACGATGACGTCATAGGCCATGGCCAGCACCGATTCGGTATCCACCCAATGGGCGCCATCCTCGTCACGTCGCACCCAGCCACCGAAAAGGATTTCGTAGGTGGTGTCCGGACGCGGGAATTCCCACGGGTTGCCGAACTTCAGCCAATCGTCGGGTTGTTCGACCTGATAGCCGTTCAGAATATGCTGGGCAAACATGCCGTAGTCGTAGCGGATGCCATAGCCGAAGCTCGGCAGGCCGAGGGTCGCCATCGAATCGAGGAAGCAGGCCGCCAGGCGGCCGAGACCACCATTGCCGAGCGCGGCATCGGGTTCGTGCTGGCGAATCTCTTCGAGATCGACGCCAAGGCCGGTGACCGCCGCCGCCAGTTCGTCGTAGAGATCGAGGGCGTGCAGCGCATTGGACAGCGTGCGGCCGATCAGGAATTCCATCGACAGGTAATAGACGCGCTTGGCATCGGCCGCGCGCCAGCGCTGGGTGGTCTCCATCCAGCGCTCGACCAGACGGTCGCGGACGGCGCTCGCGACGGCGTGGTACCAGTCCTGCTCGGTGGCGACATCGGGGTAGCGGCCGCCGCTGTAGAGCAGGGCGTGGGCCACGGAGCGGCGCAGGGACGCGGGATCGTTCTGCGGCGGTGAGACGGGGAATTGTACGTTCGAGTCTGTCACTGTGAATCGATTGTAACGCGATGCACGGTCTGGAAAACTACCTCTCATAATGAATCATCGAACGATCGCACCGCGCGCACCATTTACGGGCGAGCTGCCACTTGAGAGAGCTATATGATCCTCGAAGAACCGCATCGCCTGCGCCTGCTGCGACGTTCCTACGCCTTCGTACTGGCCGGCGGCCGCGGCTCGCGTCTGAAGCAATTGACCGACGTGCGCTGCAAGCCGGCGGTGTACTTCGGCGGCAAGTTCCGCATCATCGATTTCGTCCTGTCCAACTGTCTCAATTCCGGCATACGCCGCATCGGCGTGCTGACCCAGTACAAGTCCCACAGCCTGTTGCGGCACCTGCAGCGCGGCTGGGCGTTTTTGAAGTCGGAGATGAACGAGTTCCTCGATCTGCTGCCGGCCCAGCAGCGCATCGACGAGCGCTCCTGGTACAAGGGCACGGCCGACGCCATCTTCCAGAACATCGACATCGTGCAGGGCTACGGTGCCGATTACATCCTGGTGCTGGCCGGCGACCACATCTACAAGATGGACTACATGGAGATGCTGGCGCGGCACGTCGCGAGCGGCGCGCCCTGCACGGTCGGCTGCATCGAAGTGCCACTCATCGAAGCGACCGGCTTCGGCGTGATGGACGTCGACGCCCAGCAGCGCATCACGCGCTTTCTGGAAAAGCCGGCGGCGCCGCCCGCCATGCCGGGCAAGCCGGGTATCGCGCTGGCGAGCATGGGCATCTATGTGTTCAACGCCCAGTATCTGTTCGACATGCTGGCCGAGGACGCCGAGGACGAGAATTCCGACCACGACTTCGGGCGCAATCTCATTCCGAGCGTGGTCGAGCGCGGCGACGCGCGCGCATTGTCCTTCGAGACCTGTTGCGTGGGCCTGGAGCCGGGGCGTGAACCCTATTGGCGCGATGTCGGCACCATCGATGCCTACTGGGAAGCGAATATTGATCTGACCGCCACCGTGCCGGCCTTGAATCTCTATGACACGGCGTGGCCCATCTGGACCTATCAGGAGCAACTGCCGCCGGCCAAGTTCGTGCACAACTGGCAGAACCGTCGCGGCATGGCGCTGGAGTCGCTGGTCTCGGGGGGCTGCATCATCAGCGGTGAATTGAGCAAGAGCCTGTTGTTCTCCAAGTGCCGCGTCCATTCCTATGCAAGCGTGGCGTCGTCGGTGCTGTTGCCGGAAGTGGAAGTGGGGCGCGGCGTGCGGCTGAACCACTGCGTCATCGACCATGGCTGCACGATCCCCGATGGCATGATCATCGGCGAGAACCCGGAACACGACGCCGAACGTTTCTACGTCACCGAGAAGGGCATCACCCTTGTCACGCGTCAGATGCTGAACAGGCTCAAGGTGTGATGGCGGCGACGCCGCGCGTCCTGCACGTTGCCGCCGAAGTCCATCCGCTGATCAAGACCGGCGGGCTGGCCGATGTGGTCGGTGCGCTGCCCGCGGCCTTGGCCGCAAGCGGTTGCGATGTGCGTCTGTTGCTGCCGGGCTATGGCGAAGTGCTGACACAGCTGGCGCCGCTGGGCCCCCTGAAATCCGTGGGGGCGCCGCTCGGCTCCGCCTTTGGCGCGGCCCGGGTGCGCCTGCTGCGGGCGACAGTGCCGGGCAGCCGCCTGCCCTTGTATCTCATCGATGCGCCCTGGCTCTACGAGCGCGCCGGCAACCCCTATGTGAACGGCGAGGGGCTGCCGTGGGCGGACAATCATCTGCGCTTCGGCCTGCTCGGGCATGTCGCCGCGCAGCTCGCGGCGGGCGGCCTCGACCCCGAGTGGCGCGCGGATCTCGTGCATGCCCACGACTGGCATGCAGCGCTGGCGCCGGTCTATCTGCGCCAGCATCCGGCCAATGCCGTGCGCACGGTATTCACCATCCACAACCTCGCTTTCCAGGGACGCTTCGCGCTCGAGGTCGCAGCGGAACTCGGCTTGCGCGCCGCGCAACTGACGCCGGCGGCATTGGAGTTCCATGGCGATCTGTCCTTCATGAAGGGCGCGCTCCTCAATGCCGATGCCATCACCACGGTCTCGCCGACCTATGCGCGCGAGATCCTCGACGCGGACAACGGCGAAGGCCTGGACGGCGTGCTGCGCGGCCGGCAGGCGGTGCTGAGCGGCATCCTGAACGGCGTCGATACCGCGGTGTGGAACAGCGCCACCGACCCGGCACTCAGCGAACGCTACGACGCGCGCAACGCCGTGGCGGCCAAACGCGCCAATCGTCGCGCCCTGCGCAAGGAATTCGGCCTGGCGGAGGACGACAGCCGCCCGCTGCTGGCGCTGGTCGGTCGACTGACCGGGCAGAAGGGCCTCGACCTGTTGCTCGAAGCGATTGAGGACCCGGCGCTGAGCGGGCTGCAATTGCTGATCCTCGGCACCGGCGAGCCGACCCTGGAACGCGCCTTCACCGCCCTTGCCGCGCGCGATCCGACGCGCATCGCCGCGCGCATCGCGTTTGACGAAGCCCTGTCACATCGCGTGTTCGGCGGAGCCGATGCCATTCTCGTGCCGAGCCGCTTCGAGCCCTGTGGCCTCACGCAACTCTATGGCCTGCGCTACGGCACCGTGCCCATCGTGCGCCGCGTCGGCGGCCTTGCCGACACCGTCATCGATGAAACGATGGGCGAGGCCGGCACCGGCTTTGTTTTCGAAGCGCCCTATGCCCACGTGCTGCGCGACACATTGCTGCGCGCGCTCGAGGTCTATCGCGACGAACCCGAGCGCTGGGCGGCCTTGATGCATAGAGGCATGGCGCAGGAAGTGTCGTGGCAAGGGCCGGCGGCGGCGTACCGGGATCTTTACGAGGCGCTATTGGCCCGCTGACCAATGGTTCTCCCGCAGGTGCGAATTCATTCGCACATTGAAAGGCCGGGCGTATGTCGATGGCGCGCCCTTGAATGTGCGAATGAATTCGCACCTGCGGAAAACGGATCAGGCTTCGGTCTGCGGCTGCTCAAGAGCCGCGCGGAACGCTTCCAGACGGGCGTGATAATCCGCGGCGTCGCCGTACTCCAGAAAACGCTGCGCCCGCGCATGACTGCCCAGCACCTTGCGCGCATGCTTGATCGGGCAGAAATACTGTTCAGTACGCGCCGCGATTTCCACCGCGTAGGCCAGCAGGCCATTGGCATAGCCGCAGTAGGCACAGTGAAAACGCTCGAAGAAATTGAGATAGCCCAGATGCAAGCGGTCGATCACGATGTAGTCGCCGCGTTTGACCTTGGTGATGCGATAGATGGGGAAACACACAGCCTGGAACACGCTCAAGAAGATATCCAGCATCAGCAAGGGAAAGATGAGGCTGTAGATGAACGGGCCGGTCACGAAGTTCTGCGGCCTGTCGGTGACTATCCAGCGCAGGATGCCGCGCTTCATGCGCGCGTGGGTGGCGCGGATGCTGTCTTCGAATTCAATACGTCGGCCGTTGAACTGGTAGAACAGTCGCTGTTCCTTTTCATGCAGGGCGCTGGCGAGTTCGTCTTCCAGGGCGTTGATCTGGGCAAGCAAGTCGCGGATGCGTTGTTCCATCGGGGTTCCTTGGAATGCTGATGGCTGTTTATCTGGCCCCACCCTCTCCCTAACCCTCTCCCTGAGGGAGAGGGAATAAGAAAAGGGGCATGCAGTTCTTCTTACACCCTCGCCCCCTTGGGAGGAGAGGGCAGGGGTGAGGGGGCGAGTTCATTCCACCGCCGCCAGCCCCTTCACCAGCTCATGCAAAGCCTGGGCGTTGAAGGCCGGCAGAAAGTGATCGATGTAGGGCAGGGCAGCCTTCATGCCCGCCGCCCGCACGACGAAAGTGCTCGCGCCGAACATCGGGTTGATCCAGACCAGCGTGCGGATGCGCCGCCTGGCGGCTTGCAGCTCCTGGGCAATGCGCTCGGGCGCGCCGCTGTCATAGCCATCGCTGATCACTATCAACACCGTCGAACGTGGCGAGCCTTCGCGCAGCACGCCGCGGTTCAATGCACCGAGGGCGGCGCCAATGTCGGTGCCGCCCGACCAGTGACGTACCTTGTCGCCTATCTCGCGCAAGGTCTCGCCGACCGAGCGGCGTCGCAGATACTGGGTGATTTCGCTGACCTGGGTGCTGAAGACCAGGGTGCGACTCGAGCGCAGCGCCTGTTGCAGACCGAACATCAATTGCAGCAGGAAGGGATTGAAGGCATCCATCGAACCGCTGACATCACACAGCATGACGATGCGGGTCTTGCGCGTCTTGCGCGCGGCGCGGGCCAGTTCAATCAGATCGAGGCCGTGGCGCACGCTGCGGCGCATGGAGCGGCGCAGATCGATGCGCGCGCCGTGGCGGGCCGGCTGACTGCGGCGCGAGGGGCGCGTGGCGAGGCGTCGCGCGAGTTCGCGAATGATCTGTTCGAGGGGCGGCGCGTCCGGGTCCCAGCGCGCGGCGAGATTCGCGCGGCGCGCCACTTCCTCCGCGCCGACGGTGTCCGCTTCGGTCAGCATGTCGCGGTGGCCTTCGTTCGAGCGGCCACCGGCCTCGAGGTTGCCACGCAACAATTCACTGCGGGCCATGATTGCGCCGCCGTCGTAATCTGCCTGCCGGTAGCCGAAGTGGGTGGCGAACACACGGTCGAAGGCGATTTCGTCTTCGCGGCTCGCCACCAGGTTGGTGCGCAAGGCGATACGGTAGTCGTCGGGGTTACGCCAATCGATGACCGACAGCGCACGGAACACATCGATGGCGCGCGCCTGCGTCACCGGCAGGCCGGCCTCGCGCGCGGCGTGACACAGCGCAAGGGTCTGCTGGATGAGGGGTTCGGCGGGGGAGGTCATGGGCGAGGACGGTGGTCCGTTGTCAACGTGCGCATGAATGCGCACCTGCAAGCCAGAATCGAATCCAAGGCGCCCCGCAGGTGCGAATTCATTCGCACCTTCATGCCGACCCTTCCACCGCCCGTCCTTGCAACAAGGCCTCGAGGTCGAGCTTGGACAGGCGCGTGATGTCGTCGCGGTATTTCAGCACCACGCCCGCCGTCTCCAGGATCACCTCGGGCACGATGGCACCAATGTCCAGGCCGAGCAGCGCCCGTGCCCAATCGAGCGCCTCGGCCACACCCGGCCGCTTGTAGAAATCCACCGCGCGCAAACCCTGCATGACCCGCGTCACGCTCTCGGCCAGATCGCGCGTCATGCCGGGGATGCGCTTGAGGAGAATCTCACGCTCCTTGTCCGGGCTCGGGTAATCAATCCAGAGATAGAGGCAGCGGCGCTTCAAGGCGTCGTTCAATTCGCGGGTGCGATTGGAGGTCAGGATCACGCAAGGCCTGTGCACGGCACTGAACGTGCCGAGTTCGGGCACGGTGATCTGGTAGTCCGACAGGATCTCGAGCAGGAAGGCTTCGAACTCCTCATCGGCGCGGTCGATTTCATCGATCAGGAGCACCGCCGGACGCGGGCCCGGATGGCGTATGGCCCGCAGCAAGGGCCGCTCGAACAGGAACTCCGGGCCAAAGATCGCGGTGTCGAGCGCGGCGCGACGCGCCTCGTCGGCCTCCGCCAGGCGAATCTGCAGGATCTGGCGGGCGTAATTCCATTCGTAGAGCGCGGCGCTCGCATCCAGGCCCTCATAGCATTGCAGGCGGATGAGCGGGGTATCCAGCGCGCTGGCCAGCACCTTGGCCACTTCGGTCTTG